>Ga0209780_1000612_pt1 | contig 19916 bp, 11 predicted proteins | sample WorMetexBAHAMAS2_FD_187384 | JGI IMG/M metagenome (GOLD analysis project Ga0209780, IMG submission 187384) | Marine gutless worms symbiont microbial communities from Max Planck institute for Marine Microbiology, Germany - Inanidrilus exumae... | ecosystem: Host-associated > Annelida > Digestive...
ATCTTTATGTAATAAATCTGTCATGGCTTATTTGTTAACAGTGTTGGACACTATTTAAATAGTAAATACTATTTAAATATTACTCAAATTTTTTTAACTATTTAAAATAACTATTTAAATAGTTGATTAGAAGAAACTATGTAAATACTATTTAAATAGTAGTAGGCTATTTACTATTCGTAAAATAGTAAATAGTTAAGCTCAGAAGAGACCGTTTATTATTCATTAACATAGCCATTTATATCAACAGTATTAACATAATGTTTTATATACTCCGCGACCTTTGCCGCCTCTGACCTCGGCACATTCTCATGGTATAGAAATGAGTATATTTATTTGTATTTAATTACGTGTTTCAGAAGATAGCAAGCAGCCAGGGCGGAGCGATACCAGGCTCAGAACCTGAGCACGTCATTAGCATCATTGAGCGTCCTTCGCAGATGACGATGACTGTTCCTGCTGCGTCTTCACAAACCACTCCAGCTACTCCTCGTCCTCCCCCTTCATCGCTGCCTCCTCATCAGCTAGCACGAGTCCCGTCGGCAGCGGAGGCCCAAGGTCAGGACGTCAGACGTCAAGGTCGTGACGTTCATCAACAGCTAGTGGAACGAATTGAGAATCTGTATCGACAGAAACACCACGAGAGTCCACACCACGCTTCGACGACCACTGTTTGAAACATCAACTAAATTAATTATCACGTCTCCACCAGAACGGTTATGTTTCACGACAGTCAGTCTGTCTGTTTGTCTGTTTGTTTGTTTGTTCGTTGGCTGTTCAGTTGGGTGAATTGCTGAGAACTACGCAGAGTTCATAAAATTTCTGAAACGGGTGGAAAGACAATATGTTGGAAAGGGTTTTCGATCTTGAGGATAATTCAGAACTCTGTGGATACATTTATAATAATTCTACATTTTTCTGTATTGCGTGCGCTGACAGGTCATAAAGCTCTGACGTCTGACGTCATCACTATTTTTTCACCAACAATGCAAGCCGCTGAAAACGCACAAAATTTAATTGTAAATTTGATTTCTTTGCCGTCTGTGAGTCATTCTCGGTTTTACTGCGGTATCTCAATACACAGCAGACAGTGCATTTACGACGACAGTTCGATGTTAAGTGACATAAAGCGTTACAAATAGGCTACAAAGTCGGTCCCCGAAATGCTAATAAAATATTAGTCATTTATTCTGTTCTAGTCGTTAACTTTGTTTGAGTGAAGTAGGTCAGGCTAAAATAAAGCTTGGCTGACATATAGGTCATTAGCCATTAGCGTTAATAAGCCCTTTGTGACGTCACTTGTAACAACAATATTAGATTGCTACAGTGAGTTGTATTGCTATGCTGCAAATGCGGTAAGTAAATAAAATTGCTTTACACTAAAATCACTAACGTTATCATCGTGTTCAGAAAGGACCTTCGTATATTAGTTGCTAATTCAACGCTGTAGACACACTGTTAATCTACCGTATCGTATCGTAGGCTATCGTATCGTTTCGTATCGTACTGTTAACACATTGACCTGCCTTTCATCTCAGTGACTAACAGAGCCGACTCTATACGAAAAGTTAGTTAGTTGGAGTTTAACGTCCCTTTTCAGCACAAATATGGCTATATCAGAGACAAAAGGTCAGGGGTGGAGAGCTATCCCTATCCAGTGAAGGAAGGCCAGCGATATATTAACCACAACCTTGGCCGCCTTTTTGTTCAGCAGCCACCCCAAAGGGAAAGGGATCGAGAGGCTCATTTAAATTATTACGCTAGCGCCTACAACAGGGGAAGATAACTATCACACCGCAAGACAAAACTAAATCGAATACTACAAAAATAATCATGCATCCTTAACTAAAAATACATATTACATAAAATCAACACAAAAAAACTAAAGCCAGGTTTAGTCGCCTCCTACGACATCCGGCTTGGAAACGAACCATTCTCCAAAGTTTATAAGAATTAAGTCATAATTTAATTTAAAAGTACGGTAATGATGCTAACACAGAAGACTAAAACACAGTGACGGAAAACCGAAATGATGGCATAACCTTCTGTTTTGTGAGGTAAAAAGCCGAAAAATAAACGAGGTAACATTAATTATTTTTGGCTTTTTACGTCACGAAACAGGAGGTTATGACATCATTTGGTTTTTCCGTCACTGTGTTTTAGCCTTTTGGGTTGACATCATTACCGTACCGAAAAAGTTAAAATTTAATTTTTTATGAACTTTGAAGAAGGGTTTGACTTTGTACAGGAACAAGCAATTAGGGTTGGAAAACTGTCACTTTAGAAGTGGTGTTCTAATGCAGAAGTTTTTTCACGCTTGCGGAAACATGAGCTCTCACGAAGCGGCTTTCAGATGAAATCTCAGTCTGCTTTGTTCTTTTGGTAGAATTTGTCAAGATAGATCACAGCAGAGCTGCTGGTCGGTTCTCGTTGCTTTTCTGTAGCTGAGTAAGCTTCACTCTAAGCGTGTACTGCAAACGATAGGAACAAGAACAAAAATTTTAGTAAGTGTCAAATGGTTGAAGGTCCTCGTTTTTTTCGTTTCGCTGACGCTGAAGTCTAAACGGGGTAGAGCTTAATGAAGTCATACTAATTTGTGAAAAGAGTCTTGTCTTGTGTGCCTCTCTCATCCGTTACAACTCGTCGTCACATGCGGGCTGCAACCCAAGGACGATCTGAACTTTCCACCTACAAGAACTGTTACATTCTGTTCTTGTGCCTTTGTCGTTTCTGGACCTACGTGCTGGAACTCTTTGTACTACCCTCATCCCTAAAATCATCATCCATACAACCTGAACAGACCACTGAAGACGACACACTGTTACAAGACTTAGCGCATAGAAAAATCTGTAACATTGACGTGTCTTTGTTGCCAAACACGCAGCATATTATTAACTGTCAGTCAAAAAAACGTTCATTACTTTGTGTGCCAGAAAGCAGTGAATAGGCATTGTGATTCATTCCGTCAAGAGATTAAACTGTTTGGGCCAATATCTGACTCTTATCGCAATTGACGCGAGTGGTAACGTTATTCGTTAGATTTTGGTACAGTCAAAAACGTTTGCTCTATCGACCTTAGTGATGTCTACATTGTGACTTTATAACCTCACTGTTTTATTCGTTTTTTGTTTGATTTGTAACGAGCGATTGGTTGATTGATAGTTTGCTGGTTTGTGGTGTGAAAGTCAGTGATCGCCGGTGAAGGTGTTCAAATGTGGCGTGGCGTCGTCCTCGTTTGTGTCATTCACTTTGTGTCCGTAGGTTCGTTCGTCTGCTGTATAAAGTTCATATTAATATCTTTTTTTTTGTCTGTTTATTCAGATCGACTGCGTCCAGTTTCTACCGCTGTTGCGAATTATTATCGTTTGCATGTTTTGATTTGTTATTTACTTCTACGATAAAATAAATAAAACTCAATTCGAACAAAACATGTCACATGTGCATGCAGTTTAAATAAATACGATGCAAATTTCTCACTGATGCGGGTAACTTTGTCGGAATTTAACACAATATTTAATACCGTACAAGTAACAGTTTAATCGCGGGGATGCTATGCTGCCCACGAGTGAAGGAAGTCGTTACGATACATTTTGAATGTAATATTCGGACAGGCATAGAATTATAGTGAATTCCATGCAAGACCTGCTATATACCGCGCTTCGAACGGCGACGCACGTAATAGACAGTTTAATAATAGCGTTAAAAGTATGCTAGCAAGAGTGTGTGGTGGTACGGACGCTGACAGATGGAAGAACACAGGCGATAGTGAAGGAACTCGGATGCTACGCTGATGAAGAGGATGATCCTGATCTACCAGTGCTTGGACCTGCAGGCGCCGACCATCGCTTCTGTATGATCAACTTCTGTCGACCCAATGTTAGTCTCTGGTGATGCTTCTGAACTGAATGATCTCATCGGATCTGATCCGATCAAATTATTTTGAACTACTTTATTGCACTGCGCGATAGACTTCGGTTGTCTTAGTCTGATTTTTGCTTTGACGTAAATGTGTCATCCACCGGTCACGTGATGTCTGCGCCTTATAGGCCTGAATATTTGCGAAATATTTTAACGAATTACGCGTATTAAAAATAATTTCACAAACGGCGAAATATTTAAGTGGAATTGATTTTGTTTTGGCTCGACAGAAGCAGAATATAGAAGATAAACGACTGAAGAACAACCCTTGGTGGCTGTAAAGCCGACATGAAGGCAGCGATGTCAGACGTCAGTGAATAACATAGGTAACATAGTACAGGGAAACAACATCCTCAGCTGTCAATATTCCACGATTTTACACAATCGAAGTTCAATAATAAAAGTTCAACTTTAAATTATTATCTTATATTGGCCGCAGGATCTGCCAAACGTTGAAAACATGACGCCTGTATCGAGCAGTAGTCGCGGCGCTGAGTAGCTGCTGTTCTGACGTCCTGGTCGCGCGACGCCGCATTTATGTGCAGAATTACAAGTATGGCGGACTGCAAACGATTCGTAACAAAACAGTCACGATGTCGCTTTGTTCGTGCGGCAACTCGTACGGCAAACACGGACCGAGCGACCAGTGTAACATTCCGTGTACACTCGACCCTAGCAAGATCTGTGGCGGAATTGGCGCTAACACCATCGTCACGATTGAAGGTCAGTGTGTATATACCAGCAATATTGGTTTACTTCAGGGCGACGTACCAGCAACGTGACAACGCGAGGAGTTACCGTTATTTTCACCTGTCTATGTTGATGTGCATAAGCCTTTAGCACGGGGCAACGACACACTCATTACCGCACTACGCTATGCTAGCGCTGTATATGCTGTCGTCGTGTGTCTGTCCGTCCGTGCCTGTCTGTCTGTCACAAATCGATGTTGTACGAAAACGGCTAAACATCACGCTAACAACGCTAGGGACTGTAGTTTCCTGATGCAAAAGATATCGGCGTAATTCCAATAGATTTTCGACCAATATCTCGCCATATTTTAGAAACGGTACACGATACTGTTGAACGCTAATAGAAACTCACATGCGCTGTACCAAATGGTGCTATTTTTATACATCATAACGACGAGTCACGTCATGCGATGCGGCCTTTCGTTAAAGTTCTTTGACCATTTGTCATTGTTAGCATTATTTTGAATATTTTCATTCTGCAGGTCCGATGGTGAAGATTATTGGATGTTTCGCTGACACTTTAATTGATCGCGACCTGCCATTTCGAGGTCCTTACGAGATAAGTGCCTCCGACTGCGTTCAGCACTGCACGTCAAAGGTGATGAACTATATATTGTGCTATATGAACAACAGTTTCGTTTACACTCGGCAATGAATGTCATTCTCCACGCGAAAGCGAGGGAGTATGTTTTACCGGCGTTTGTTTGTGTGTCTGTGTGTGTCTGTCTGTGACCACGACAACTAAAAGATTGTGGACGGATTTGCACCAAATTTTATAAGAAAGTTTCTAGGGGCAAAGGGAAGACCAAGTTTGTGTCTCGTTACGATCGGTAGAGGGATGTTTAAGTAACGGTCAAAAAACTTCGTAAACCGGCGATTGTTTACATTTTATACTTATAATAGTAGGTGTGGCAAGTGCTGTTAATTGTTGGCGATAAAACCCCAAATTTTGCTTTCGCGGGGAGTTGTACTCTCAGAGTACTTTCCATCTAGTTATTAAGTTACTCGCGTCAGACAACCGGTGTCTTACGTCCTAAAGGACATAATTATGCACTCCCTATATGCCCAACTTCCCACACGCCCAAATAACCTTTGTAAACGCACTTTTATTCTACGATGTCTATTTCGTTTTCTTTAACAATTGTATGTCCATTATTGTATATGCTATTGTTCTACATTTAACATTTGCGTTTGGCATTTATCTATCTAATAAAGAAATATCAAAATACTTGCTTCGCCCAGTATCTCACAAATTTATCTACTAATGCGAACACTAGGGGGCCTACGAGTCTAAACTGTACTCTGTACATTGTGTGTTTATGGACTTAGTTCTAATGAACTAACACTGAACTACTCTCACTATCTAACTTGGTTTTATCCTAGTTCGCTGTATTCTCTTTGTATTTCTTATGTTATTGGCAGCTTGATGTCTGCTTATAAATAAAGTACATACATACATACATACATACATACCTTAACGCAACCATAGCCTTCTTAGTTCTACTGACTGTAGCCGTAAAAAGCAATCATCTCACACGCAACAGACGTGAAGAGATCGTGCATGCTCAGTGGCGCCTTTGAGAGCTATTTGTAATGCGATGAATTCGGCACTAAACCGGCACAAAGCTACCACCTCATCACTTACCTCGGGAGTGCGTTAATCGATCGACGGGTTGAGGTCCAGCGGATGATGTTGTTGTCACCGTTTTTAATTCATTTCAGTGCAACTGACATCATTAGTTGGACAGGACTAATACTGGTCGGTAAAACCGTCTTCTGTTTTCTGTTGGGATTCCTCAGAAAAGGCTGACTAAAGACTGTTGAAAGTAGCACCACTAGTAAACTATGTTGCTATCCATTACTCCGTTTGGATGCTTCTATGTGCTGTTTCGACCGCTGTAGCCACGCCGTCGCTTCGACAGCCATATTGTTACTGGCCCATCTACTCATAGTGTACGGAGGGCCAGACTAGTAACGGTCGTGGTCGTATGTCGTCTGTCGGCGTCGTCGTCTGTAACACTCCACGGCGGGCCTGCAGGCGACGGCGGGCCTAGCGATGACGTCATGCCGCCTCCAGTCAAATTATAGCACCACGGTAACACCGCACGGCGGGCCAGTGGTGTGACGTCCCATTAGGGCGACACCTTGTTCATAATATATTCATCTTTATTCATATATATATTCATCTACCAAAAAACGGTAGAGAAGAAAAATAACACAAGAACAATAAAAAGTGAAAGAAGAGAAAACAACTTAACTAAGCAATGTTCCAGTATTTATAATCCAAACCGAAAAAAAATCAGAAACAACGGGTTCTTTCCTTAATGTAGAGATATAGAATATAGTTTATTGCGCTGTCCGCGTCCATAACGGAAAGCGTAATGTAACAGTCCGACGTCCGTCCGTCCGTCTGTCTCTGTCAGTCCCGTTGGCATACTCATCGTGACTCACTAGGTGGCAGCTTATCTCGGCCCGACAATAAAGTGGGCCGATGTGCTTGTTAGTCTTCGTATTAATGTTTTCCAGAGTTGCTATTAGACTCGAGTGTCAATCAAACTGAACTGTTATCTGGTGCAGTCGTACAAGTTCGCGGGTTCGCAGAATGGCGTCGAGTGTTGGTGTGGCAACAAACACGGCAAGTTCGGCAAGTCGAACGCCTGCACCAAGAAGTGTCGCGTCGACTATCTGCAAATGTGCGGCGGCCAAGGTGCAAATACCGTCATGCAAGCTTTTGTGCCTGGTACGCGTTCAGATGCATGGTCGTATATGTCTAAGTTTCAGCGAAAGCCATCGTCTCCGAACTTTATTTTTGCGTTTCTTTATAGTGCTGAAAATATAACAGTACAACGTCGATGTGCTACTTAACTTGTGAAATAATTCTAGATATTAATTAATTAATTTATTATGTTTCGTTTTTTTGCTACCGGATATATTATTCTGGTGAAATAAAGATATGGAAAATTTTATATTACACGTGACAGACACTACAGCGGATAGGACAAGGCCATGGAGGAAGAGAACGATCAAAGAAGATTCAGAGAAAGAAATGTAGACAGCCTGCAGGCTGCGGTGGTCGAGCTGTACATGTCAACGATCCGAAGAGCGAATTTTACTGTGTTTATCACGACCACCTCTACAGTATACAGCCGTGGGCTGGAAATACACACCATTACTGTAATGTCTAGGTCGACTCAGCTCTCTCAGAGTATGTTGAAACGATTCAGGGAAGGCTTTGCGAGCAGTCATTGCCCACGCCGACCGCAGTCGAGGGGGGTGCGGTTTTATACATCCCTTTTGTCTGTGTGTCTGTCTGATTTGTCGCACGTTATCTCAAAAACCGACGCAGCTTGTATCACCAAACTTGACATAAAAATGTTCCACGAAAAATGAGCGCTGGAAACTCGTTTATTTTGGGGTTCAAAGGTCAAAGGTCAAGGTTACGAGTGACGGTTGTTTACACTCTTGTGAGTGCTGACTTTTCTCGTTGTCGTCGTTGTGTGCGGTGAAGTCGCCGAAGTCGACGAAGTCTCCGGCAATAAAGCCGAAACGAAGGCGACGAAGTCTCGCATCGCCAAAGTGCAGGGTCACGGGGACGGGTCGTCGAAGTATCGCGACCGCGTGGACTGGACCGGACAAGCATTCAAGGCGTTCAGCGAGGACGCCAAGGCGGCTGACACAGGAGCGGACCTGGTTGTTCTGTCTCCGGACCAGAGACCGGACGTCGTCAGTGGAACAGATGCTGGACTGTTGGACGATGTTCCGATTGAAGCAATCATCGGCGTCTCAGTCGCCTTCGTTCTTCTCGCCATCATCATGTCAGTCTCTCTTGATTTTTGTTGTCGTCGTTGTGTACGTTTTGATCTTCAGATGGCGACAATTACAGTTAAATACAACAACAACAACAACAGCTACTAATACCACTACTACATTATTAGTACTGCCATTACCGTTACATTATTTTACAGTCCCGTACTCAAGAAAAATCAACAGTCCTTTTTTCTCGCACTATCGTTAAAGCTTTTAAGTCCTGTCATATCACTCCCATCATACGCTCTCTCCACTGGCTCAGGATCACTGAACGCATCGAATACAAGCTCCTCTCACTTACCTACAAAGTTGTCACAACTACCCAACCTCCATACCTTCATAACCTCGTCTCTGTTCAACGTCCTCGCAGTACTCGCTCTTCATCCGTCGTTACTCCTGCTCGGTTGTCCAAAAATAACTGATCGCTTCTTTCGTTATGTTTTTCCTTGTCTCTGAAAGCAACTCATCAACTTTATTCTGGTACCAGTTTCTCCATTTTCGACTCATCTATTCCTTTACTCATCACTCCTTTCTCTTCTTATTCACCACTCTGCACATTCATAACTCCCTTTCTCTTTCACTCCCGGCTTAAAACCTACTTTTTTCACAAATCTTACCCCACCCTGTGGTTTTACTTTTTTTTCCCGGACTGCCTTCACGGACTATTGCCCAGACCGTCTCTTCTGAGCTACCGGTACTCGGTTTTTGTTTTTAGTTTTCTTTATTTTTGTCATTTCTGTACCGTGCTTTAGATTATGCTGGCCATCTGAGCTTCTGAGAGCACGCAAACATACCGTATCGTATCGTATCGTAAAATGTTTATGTAGAATAATGCAAAAATTACTCAATTTGTTTCATATATGATCATCATGTTGTCACTGAAAGTAAACTGTCCCGTTTTTGTGGGCTACCGTGTATATTCAGTTGACTACATTTATTGTGCTGACGTCTATATACCGACAGACGTTGTTATAGCACTTGCCAGCGCTATACGTGAAAACGTCGCGACTTCATTGTCTCTATGGTTTGTCTCTGTGCATAGAGTCGTGTCAGTGAAGAAATGGCGTTCCAAGCGAGCGAGCAAAAAGAACAAGAAACACACAGATGACGAGGTAGTGCAGCTGCTTTTGTTTACACTCACTGTACGCCACCTCGCATTCAACAAGGTGTCGCCCTAACGGGACGTAACACTACTGGCCCGCCGTGCAGCCGTGGAGCTATAATTAGACTGGAGGCGGCATGACGTCATCGCCTTGCCGGCGCGCGCGAAGCCGCATGCAGGACCGCCGTGGAGTGTTACAGACCTCGACAGACGATGACAGACGACAGACGCCAGTCTGGCTCCCTACACTATGTGTAGGCGGGCCAGTAATAAAGTATAAAATATAGCTGTTGTTGAATGTAGGCGGAGACTCCATTGCTGTCAGCCAATCAAAGGACCGCTTCCAACGTCACCACACCAGCCGCCAGTCCCACGCCCGTACGTCTATCTCTTACTATTCGTCAAACCGTTTCACTACGGGCCATGATTAGTGACATGTAAATTAATACCAAGTTGATACCACCATGGTCTTTAGTGGATTGGCTGTTACGCTTAGTAATGGTAAGTAACGCCTTCTTCACTGGCGTATCTAAAAGGCGGCGTGCTACGGCTTTGCTTTGTGAAGTTCGGAAATAATTAACTGAGCAACTGATACATTCATCACAACTTGTACGACAATACAGGCAGTTGTATAAGCCAATAGCCAAACTACTGGGAATGGCCTAATTGCCTAAATTATAATACAATAGGATACGATGCAATACAGTAAATTTATGTACGCTCCAAAGCTGACGAGATGGCCAGCCTAATTTAGCGCACGGCACAGAAACGAAAAAATAAGGAAAAACTAAAAACAAAAACCGAGTAGCTCAAAAGAAACGGTCCAGGCAATAGTCCGTGAAGGCAAAAGGCGGTGGCTTTACAATTATTTGTCATATTCAGATGTTACATTCGACGAATGGACGTGGGTGAACTATAACGTTTGAGTGTTAGAAAGAGGACACGTCTTTCAAAAAAAATCAAACATGCCATTACATACTCCTGTATACTTCTTTCAGCAAATCTTTTACACATTTCACTGACTGATGTTTAAAGCAACAAGATGGCGCGATACCTCAATTTTACGGTCAACCGTACAACCCACCGCCTCCTGTAGAGATGCAAGCACCTGATAACTTGAATACATCAGCTGCCCGGCGTCACCATGACAACCGTACCATTAACCAGGTATACAGAAAGTATATATTACTCTTGTTTTATGATGTATACCTTACGTTTTTCTTTAGATAACTGTCTCTTGCTATATTGCATTTTCTGTAAGTTTTGATATTGAGATTTTCATATTTTGCATTGATGTATTTGGCTCAACAGTCAATAAAAATAGCGGCCAAATTTCTACATTAGAGAAGTGATGTTTTTCAAGAAAAACGTTGATATTGTTCTGTGTCGTGTATCCTAACTGTCTACGTGAGCAGTGCATTGCTTGCAGCGCAACAGACAGTAGTTGCGAGTGATAATGATGTAGTGATGCTGACGTGGTTTGTGGTTCGTTGTCAAGAGGTCGGTGATGAGTCAACGTAGACCTGTTACAGCAGCTTACGACCACGTCACGAGTGTTGGTGATCTACTGCCACGAGCTGCAGTCAGTGCCCGTAGACAGCAGTACTCGACCGACAACAACATCAACGTCAACGCCATGGAACATGTTCATCATCATCACCAGCATCAGCAGCAGCGTCAGGATGAGGATGAGGATGAGATGCGGCGTAAGGTGATGCAGTGGTGTAAGTGGCGACGACGTTACGGTGTTCTGTCTCCGCTGTGTATCGCCGACGAACTGCGAAGACCGATGACATCACCTTGCCAGTAACATTGACAGACATTCCGTACAAACTCTCTCAGCGAGTCTGAGCCACGGCTGTAGAATTCGGTTAAAAAAAATTTTTTTCTTAATAACATAATTAGCAGAGATGATTTCTTGCCTTCGTCATGTCACACTTATGTGGCTTAACGGTGACGCGTATGTTGGCTTTCCGTATAGTCAAGCCGAAATGTATGCTGGCCGCGTCGCATGCTGCTCCCGGTGAATTACTGTGAGCATACGGAAAAAAGTAAAGGAAGCGTATTTATATAGCGCCTTTTATATACTATGTATATCTCAAAGCGCTCAGACATGGATCACACAGTTTTACCTGCAAACACACCATGCCTGCCTTTTCTTCGTATGCGTTCACCAGATGGCGCCACCTCTAACTAAGGTAAGAGACATCCAATTGTAGCTCACTACTCATCTATCGACCCCGAAGGGATGAAAGACTGAGTTGGCCTGGTTGGTTGACCTATAGCGGACGGTTTACCCACATAAGTGGTCAGTCGTCCACAACAGGTCGAGCGCAGGACAGAGAAAGTACGCCGGCCGAAGACCGACGTTCTACCACTGAGCCATGCAACCGACGGCACAGACAGACAGACGGACAGACGGATGAAGACCAGCCCGTTATATTACGTTTTGCACTAGATACGGTTAACGTAATGATGCCTAAGCAAGATGAGTGGCGCATCATTTCTTTACTGTAAGTACGCACTAGTCATCCATGGCTGGGACGCTTCGAACTGGTATTGTCGTTTCGTTAAAACGTTTAACACTGCATTGCGAGTATAAAGTAGCGTTCTTACTGCGGCAGTAACGCGCGCGTTACGAAGGTATCGGGCAGTGAGAATGCTACTTAACTGTCATTGCTTAATGCACGTCTTAAGCCGCGTTCACACCGGAACACAAAGCAACGCGACGCAAGACAACGCATAGAGCTGAAAGACCACCAAGAAGACATTTTCGACGATTGCTGAAGTTGGTTTAATCGTTAATGCTTGATACGTATATTTAATTTTACTTACTTTCTTGGCATCTAACTATCAGTTTCACAGCATGGAATGTAGGCATTCGTGATTAGACAGATGTTTACGTTATTACGATCACTGTCTGATTACGACAGTTAAATAAACAGCAGGTCACGAAATAAATGTCACACCTGCGATTTTATGGCGCGATTTTGCCGCATTTAACTTCCGTTGCCGAGCAACCACTGCTGCAGCCTACGTTGCCTAGCAGCTGATCCCACTACGTAAGCTTAAGCAACGACGACATTATCTGATGACGTCAGTCAACACTTTTGTCATATTTGTTGATGAAGATGATGTTTTGACTGAAATGCCGGCTCTGTTAGTCTTCTTCTTAGGCCTATACGTTATCTTCGTTGCGGTCGTGTTACTAGTCGCATTGTAAGGATCCAGATACTTCGCTATGTTGTACATCTGCTAGTCTATAAACAATTTATACGCCGTCTTTGTCTGCTTTGTATTTAACTGCCTATATAGTGCCTAATGCTTTGTATAATATACTAGTTTCTTGAGATGCAAAAACACAATGTTGTCGAACACATTTACGTATTAAGAAAAGACAGATACAGGTAACATTATTATAAAGAATCGGAAGAGCTCAAGATTACAGACGACGATGCCTTGCATTTGTCTGGTTTACTGTACAATTTTACAGCTTATCAGTGAAGCTACGCGAAGTCGCAGTTAACGTTTATCGTTACTGACGGAGTAGCGTGGTCTGTCGATCTGTCAGTCGGTCTGTCATCTATAGTGAGCGTGAAAACGACTAAAGCTATCGAGATGCCGTTTGCGTCGACGACTCTGGTGGGCCCCGTGAAACATCTGTTGCATATAGCGGACCGCTTCGGGCGAATACTGTATTGTGTCCATTCAACACGATACAGCAGTTGCGTATGCATTGGTTCGTCTGTTAGATATGGCAGTGAAAGACGACGTGTAATTGTGTTAATTGTCTCACAGATGCGTAGCATACCGGCTGAAGGTTATGTGTTTCAAACGGCAGAACCACTGCCTGGAGGTAACAGCTCAGTCTACGACAAGCATATTAAACAGCCTGCGCCGTGCGCGATAGAAAGTCGAAACTGTAACTATCAGAATATACTGAGTTCACAAATTGTCGAGCCTAAAATTGTCAGCCAAGTAAATGTGATTTGGTTTATTGTTTGTCATTTTATTTAACAGATAAACAGTTCTATGCACAGCAGTGTCTTTGGTGTTAGCGGCCTATGGCATTACCACCTAGTTTCCTGAAAGTTGTACTCGCAGACATAGTGATACGGATAACTCTCAGAATCGACGCTAAAAGCACATATTCGCAGTAATAACAGTGAAACAAAAACCTCAATAAACGTCGTGCTAAAACATCATTTATACGATATTGTACAATGTAGCTTAGATTTAAAATTAATATATCGCTCGCCTTCCTTCACTGGGCAGGGACAGCTCTCCACCCTTGACCTTTTTCTTTGATATAGCCATATTTGTGGTGAAATGGGATGTTCAACTCCAACTAACTAACTAACTTGTCCAACACTCTGTTGTTGTGTATGTCTGTGTTACTGCAGCATCCACTGATAACAGTACACGCTAACAGCCAACCAGCGTGTGATGCTGATGCGGTCGCTATGGCAACGCCCAGTGCATCGCCAGATGACAGCAGTTTACCGGTATTCATACTATGCTACAGCCGGTGAAATGACAGGCTTAACGTAACAGTGGTTGTAAATAGGATAAACCTCGAGCATGAATGCTACCAGAAGCCTACAATCATACGAGCTCGTACGACAATGTACGAGCTGGTACGCGAATAGTACTGGTTCTTATACGAGCTAGATTTTCGTGGCGCATTCGCGGTGATAACTGTTGTCTTAATCGTACCATGCTTACAACAACGGTTTTAAACTACGTAAAATAATTGTCTATAGCCGAGTGAAACTTCGTTTTTCGCTGCAGTGCGGCGGACAATTTGTACTAATATTTGTTTGGGTCACACAACAGTATAAATCAGCCCAAGCATTTTAGGCCTATGACTAAACCGAACGATGATCACCAATCATACACCACCGGCTGACCGTAATTCTTATGTAAAGCCTACTTGTTTTAAAAGCCGACTTCCTAACATCCTAATACTGTATTTATTTACTGATGACGCTATTCGGCTGTGTTGCCCAGCGACCACATCGGCTACAGGGTGACACAAAAACTAGTTCAAACGTGTCACGTGGGATGTGTTGGAATTGTTTGTCAATTTCTGAATGGGTACTGAGGCGCAGGATGGTCGGCCTAATTTTAAGTGTGACTGTAATTATGTTTACATGTATTTTTGTTTTAGAAAAACAACATTTTCTATATTTTCGCTAAACAACATAAATACTCGCGCGTCCGATTTTTGAAACGGCAACACTTTTCAGAATTCTAACTGAAGATTTTAACAATACAGACAAATTATATTCAGATATCGGAATTTGCTGCAATATTTGAAATTGACACTCATAGTTTTTAGTATTCTTAAAATTATGCAAAACATAATATATCTTGAAACTGTATAAGCTAGGTCAAGTAGTGTATTATTTTTTTTCAGAGCAGGGCGTACGGCATTAAAACTCAATGTCAGTTTACTCATGTCTATCCATGGAACGTGACTTGCGAATATCAATTTATCATCATTTTAGTTAATTATTTGTTCGTGATTTTACAAGAAGCGATGACACTATGCCCGCTTTAAATACGCCAATGAGCGGGTTGTGATGTAGGCTTATAGTAAGTGAATAGAACCGTGAATATGTCAGTTAGTCGGCGAAAGATCTCCGATTAATGTGTAGATGATGGAAAACAGCGTGAACATGAAGGCTGCACGACTGATTCAAGCCAGCCATCAACGTCAATTGTCACCGCATCAGCTTCAGAGGATGGTGAAGACGGAGGTTGAAAAGTGGCGCAATTGGAGCCAACTCACTACTGAATGCACACGCTACTGGCCTTAGTTATATATGACTTATTTTTACTCGACATTTAGCCTATTCGAAATGCCAAAAAATATCGACGTGTCGAATTGCGATACTTAATGGATAATTTTACATGGCTGTTTTTATTATCTAATTATAATGATCTGATCATATCTGGTTAGCAAGTAACGGATTCTCCCAAGCGTAGCGTTTACACTGACGTCATGTGTCAATATTATCAATCAAAATTGTTAAAACGTGCATGTGTTATTTTCGGTCGCTGAAACGACGATTTTGCGATCTGCACATCTCTAATTTGTAATTGGCGATGACGTTTTATATGACGTAGCAACAGTCGCTTAGCAACGGCACTGTTTATATGTTGGAGTAAACGTATACGCTGAAACATTGAATGGTCGTTCTTATTATAGGATAGTGACTTTTCTGAATGATAAATTTATAGAAGTCATATATGGCACGATAATTCTGTAACAGAGAAAGTAGAAAAAGAGGCCGACAAAGTATGCATTATAAGGACTAAGCTAATCTTGCTGGCAAGTAAACAGTCTTTTAGCAGAATGGCAAGTTTTTATCCGAGTCACTAGACCACCTCGTCAGGTGGTCAACATCTCCCGGAGAGCTCGCGATATACTTACTGTTTCTGTTATGCTTCACTGTGAACTTTAAAATAATCATTGTGTTCTGGATACATTTCATGCTTTAATTTTCACAAATTCTGTTAAAGGTTTGCGAAATTTAAATACTGAATTTATTCGCAGTTTTAAATAAACACGGGTGCACAGGTTACACAAAACAAACGACGTTGCTCATAATATATAAGTTTTTGTCATCATAAATTCTGAAACGGAGTCGTAAATAACCAATAAAATAGACATATAAACCTTTATGACAATTATGACGACACCAAACAAACGCAAGTGAGATGGTTTCCCTTTTTCTCTTCGTTAACCTCATTCTGGTACCGGTTCCTCCATTTCCGACTCACCTATTCCTTCACCCATCAATTTTTCCTCTTCTGATTCACCACTTTGCACATCCATAACTCCCTCTCTTATTCCTGGCTTAAAACTTACCTGTTTCACAAATACTATCCCCGTAGGCCGTAGTTTCACTTCTTCCTCCGGGACTGCCTTCACGGACTATTGCCTGGACCGTTTCTTCTGAGCTACTTGGTTTCTGTTTTTATTTTTTCCTTATTTTTCATTTCTGTGCTGTGCGTGAGATTAAGCTGGCCATCTCGTCAGCTTTGGAGCGCACGTTAATCTACCGTATCGTATCGATTTAACAAACGAACAAACGATCGATCGACGGTGGTCGTTGCTCAGCATCTGTAGCGTTTATGAAAAGAACTAAAGTTTATGAAAATGCCGTATAGATTTTCATCGAAATTTGCACGACTCTAGCTGTGGCTACAAAGCGTTGAGAGATCGTCATCGTCGAAATGAAGTCTCCGGAGACAAAGACACAGACGCTGAACGACGAACAGGTCGAAAGCAACATTCGCGAGTGGGAAGACAGCGCCGACAAACTGGAAAAGATGACGGCTGCGGAGGCAAAACGCTTCGTCGGCGGAAAGCGGCCGGTGTTCTCACGTTTCCTTCAGATGACGGTAAACATGGCAAACAAGATCAGGAAGGAGGCGCCGTCAAAAGATGCCGAGAGAAGGATGCTTGCAGCGTGGAAGCGACGTACGCTCGCCTACCACAAGATGGTGTCCATGTTGGCGGCCAGCGTTCCGACCACGTCGACCATCGTCACAACCGCCAGTGAGCTCGAGTCATGTACGTACAAGCTAATCTAGTCACTGAGTCTGATTCTTTTTCATTTTTCACGCCGACGGTACGGTTTTTACCGGCGTGTGTCTGTCTGTCTCTCTATCTGTCTGTTTGTCTGTCACTGTCTGTTATTTTCGCACGATATATGAAAAACCGATGCAGCAGACTTGACACAGAAATGTTCCAACATATGTCCTGGAAACCCTTATATTTGGAGGTCAAAAGGTCAAGGTCACGGGTCACGGTCACCAGGTACACAGTGCCGGCGTGTGTTTTGGCACTTTTGTGACTGCTGGATTTTATCTATGTATTCAGTTGTTTAGCGCTTATAAGAAATCATTCTGTTGCATATTCATGTCTCATCCTCATAAAAAAGCACTCAATATAGCAGTCAAAATCCATCTCTAGTTCTGTAGATTGCGAGTGGTCCCAGACGCAACCTCACGGAGCACAAAATGGCCTACACTTATGTGTGGACATAATGATATCAGGGTTTTCTCTACAGAGAAGTAGCGTCTTTTTCGTCACTTAACGGCTGGGCTGGCCTGCATGCGGCTTCACCAGCGCAGGCCCGGCGATTATGTCATGCCGGCTTCAGTCTAATTAATTATAGCTCTACAGTAACACTGCATGGCGGGCCAGTAGTGTTACGTCCCGATACCTTGTTCTACGTGTACTGTTATGCTTTAGGTCATTACGTTTTGAATTAGGAGCCTGCATCCACTGAAGCTATGCGTGCTTCGTGATGGTGATGTCGTCTGGATGGTATAAGTGATGTTTATCGCAAATGATGGCAGCTGGATGTCTGTTCGGTTTCAGCGTCAGACTATGAAACGGTTCCTGTTCTCAGTCAAGCAACACTCGTTGAAGCATTATCAGACCCTCTCATCGTTCTACCAACAGTCGCTGCAGTCATCTTCGTTGTTCTGCTCATGTAGGCCTACACCACGTTCATTTTACTGACTGTCTTAGTCAATAAATGTCAACCACTAAACACTATATAATGTAGTTTAGATGAATCATACTCAGATTAATACACGGCATACTGACTACTACTTTATAATGTAGTTTTAACGGACCTGTCAAAACACCTTACTATGCTTTTTGTATGATGCCGAGGATTCTGATAGCTTGCTGAAAATTTGTCTAAAGTGTTTAACTATCTACTGTATAAATAGTATTATTTGTTTTTTATTTTATTTTTACTTTTAGGTTTAGTTGTCATGGGCAGACATGTCCTGTACTCTGCGCACTTTTTGAGACAAGAAGCTAAACTACTGCACAGGGACCGTGCGACGCGCTATATTAATAAATTTGTGCTATGTTTCATAAGGTATGGAAGTTAGAAAGGTTTGAAACAGCAAAAGTGAAATTCAAGGTCATTCAAGGGCACAGACAATCGTGCCATTCGATAAGGCATATAAGATTTTTTATTAGTGTTCCATTGCTAACTATCCCTGTTCTTGCATCGTTAACGAGATATTATCACGCATTTTCCAAAATTGACTCTAACATATCCGTTTCGGGGTCAATCTATGTAGCATGCACTAGTACTCCTGTGTGTCAATCAGCACCAAAATTCGAATTGACGCCGTTGGAATTTCGCCGAGATCTTTGGCTTCAGTAAACTAGAGTCCGTGGGCCATCGTACGGCGTTTTTGTGTGATCCTATGTTTAGCTGTTTTGGTACAATACCGGCGTGTGACGGACGGACAGACGGACGGACGGGCGGATAGACACGACCACGACAGCATATACCGCGCTAGCATGGCGTCGCGCGGTAAAAATATTCTACTGTCCACATAATTCTTTTTACACGCAACTAGGCTTTATAACTTTTAAACGCAAGTAACAATTAACGTGGTGGATACGAACACAAGAAAATACCTGAACTCCGCTTTCCATATAATGCAATGTAACAAATTGCTACATCACTTCTTTACCCGTCCATGCGCTACGAGCCTGTAGAATGGAGCGGAACTCTTATACCATTAAACCTACGAGCAACTAGATATTGATCTAAAATTGTGAATTTTTGTTACTAATCTGTACTTTACGTTCCTGTTGACGATGACCTCGTCGGTTTATTGTCGAAATCTTCGGATTCAGTAGCGAGAACAACAAGGGCTTGGGGGCTAAATCTCCCAAATGTCATAGATAGCCACTGAAACGAAATGATCCAGCGCTAAAACATGACACCAATAAATTCGTTTTACTGCGCAATATATGTGTTTTGTATTTGCGGCATAGGCACATAACAAATAAGCAGTAATTAACTAAATTATCAGAAAGCACCAAAAAGTCATAGTGAAAGCCAAAGCACCATATTGCTCACTTAGTTACCCCAAACAGTCTATTCTGGCCTTGTTCGTGTTTTTGATGTGAGAAAAACAGTCTGCGGCGACGACTGTGAGGTTACAATATTTCGACACTGTTTTAAGCCGTTTTGATTCGATGTGCATGTAACAGACAGACAGACAAACAGCCTAGCACTTGCATACATCGCCGCACGGTGATGCATAAGTGTAATCAGCTTAAATTAGCAACACGGATCGACTGTAGGTTACAAGTACGACTGGCCACCCATTCTGTACTATATTTGGTTTGAATTTCTTAGTTTTCAGAAGACGTGGTATGTGGCTTTCAATGCTAGTAAATCGAAGTGCCTGGTTGTGCAGCCTCGTCAAAACAGAGGGTTACCTTTGCTGAATCTCCCAACCCTAAATTTTCGTGTTGGTGGTAATGATATTGAGATTGTTTC
>Ga0209780_1000613_pt1 | contig 19915 bp, 13 predicted proteins | sample WorMetexBAHAMAS2_FD_187384 | JGI IMG/M metagenome (GOLD analysis project Ga0209780, IMG submission 187384) | Marine gutless worms symbiont microbial communities from Max Planck institute for Marine Microbiology, Germany - Inanidrilus exumae... | ecosystem: Host-associated > Annelida > Digestive...
CTCCATGGCGGGCCAGTCGTGTTACGTCCCGTTAGGGCGACACCTTGTTTCACGTGTTATTATTGCACACATATGCCAGTATTACCATTTATTGTGTTGTTGTGACGTCATTTTACCCACCTGACATTTGTTATTAGCACATAGTGGAAGAATTTTTGACTTTTAGTCGACTTGTTATGAGCATAGTTTGGTAAATGATAGGAAGGCCTCCAGTTATCCAGCAGATGCCTATTTCAGCTTATATAACGATGAGCAATTTCTCAACGTTTAAAATGTGCTGAGAAAATAAGCTGCTTAAGCAAAACCAAAGGCGTAGTATACTGAAAGTGTTCTCTGTGTTATGTTTCTATTGATTATTATGTTATGAATGATGCAGTATCATTCGTTAAGTGTTTTATGTTTTCCGTTTTTTCCTATTTGTCACTATTCTTTTTTATGCCTAAGGAAATCTGTGATAGTTAGTACCAGTAGAAGACGCAGCGTGGTGATATGAGGTCGTTGATGTGATTTTGCAGAATGATTAAACATGCCTGTATATCTGATGATGCTGAACACTCAAACATGATTGAGTTGGTATTTAGCCAGGATATCCACAGCAGTAGAGACGGTATGTGAATATGAGAATTACATTAACCGCAATGTCAGAAGTAATAGTAGTGTAGTGATCGTAAATGTATTAGACGATGCGGTAGCATCGTATAGCCGAGAACTGGAAACTGACATCACCAGCGACTCATACACGTCATTGGGCATTGAGAGCAGGTGCCCACCATTGAGCTGTGACTGATGATTTGTCTGATATGTTTGAGACGTACTGAATGTTTTTTGATTATTTTATTATCATTGTCATTGTCAACGTGAAATTCCGTTAATGTGACTTAAGTAAGTAATAAACATCAAGGTACAAACTACATATACAGTGATGTAATATAAGTCATGCTGTGGATGTTTTTATAGTCAATGTTCAGTTTGCTGCATTCAGTTGTGTTATTTCCGTTGATAGTGGAGATTACAATGACGGGTCTGCACGTTGTACTGTGTGTGGAGTATCTCCTTCAGCTGGCTCAGTTCTGTATTCAAGGAATGTCAGTTGTACCAGAAAGATCGTCTACCGCTACATCGTCTGGTTTGTAGCCTATGTGTGGCTATACACTGTCGGTCTTTGGCTCTAAGTTTTCCAAAATTTTTACTAATTTACTAAATTATTTCACCGTCACAGTCAGCAGTAAAATTTGTTATTAAAGACATCAGCACACCTCATATATGTTGCTAGTTTTCACAAGGCAGTATAGCAGCATATTTGAGGTGTGCAAATATGTTGTGAAATACTGATATTGGGAAACTGTTGACAGTCTGAAATGTATTTCGTAACTAATGAAAGTGGTAGATATAGTGACACTTTAAGTTCTGATGAGATTTCCAGTGAACACTCCATTTACTGTGGCCCATAGCATCCTCCTGGTTTAGTTTTCGGGTCAAATAGTATTTTTCTACAACTTCTATCCAAGTGAAAGAATTTTGAAGTCTGTCAACAGTCGATGAGGTTACAGCAAAAGTAGGTGTATGCAGTTTTTGACTTACATTGTTACATGCAGTCTCCAGCTAGCTGTTTATGACTAGTTAATGCATTATTATCCACACATGCTGATAGGCAAGGTGTGGATATATCGGGATCGGCATGTGTGGATATACGGCCGTCCCCGAAGACGGACGTACTTGTTCTTGATTCTGCTGCACTGCTGCATTGATCTCGATGAGAAAAAAACATCCAGCACCATGAGTAATTACCATTCAGATGTAATCAGCAACCGATGCACACTCTGCCCAGAGGCGTAATCTGAAGAAGAAACAGTGAGACTTGTCATATTTAACATCATAGAAAACTGCTAACTTGCATTTTGTTAAAATGATCTGTCTGCTTTGGTGAGCACTGAGAACTGATGAAGGAATTTTTCTGTCGGCATGCCATTTTTATCATCCTATCATTAGTGGACATACTGCTTACTTATTTTCTGCCCTGTGTGTCCTTGGATTAATTTATGTTTGACTGTTAACTTTGTTGGCCTGTAGATAGTGTTGTGTTATTGCAGGAATGTCGGGCACCACAGACGAGGCTGTGTCTTCAGTGCCGTCAGACCAAGGAGAATTAAGAATTGTGATGAGTCTAATAAAACCGGAAATAATTCTGGTTGAAGATGCTACCAAGCTGGAAACTGAAGCACTGATTATGACGGTGACTGTGTATTATAATCATCATTCTGACTGTGGCGCATGGTACCTTGGTTGTATTAATTATTATTAACCATATGGTCGTCCGTTTTGACAGCAGTCAGGGAAACAAGCTGGTTTTAAGAGAACGATTCCCTAACAAGTTTGGGAAGAAAACTTAGGTTTTTATGGCTGGATGCCTTCCACTTACCCAGCCAGTAGTGTCAAAGCACTGAGGGAAACTGAAAACATTGACCGCAACAGTGGCCTGGCATCGCCTTTCTTTATCTCCAGCTTGACTGTTTTTCAGCACTCTTTTTTCTACTTGTTTATGTCGTTCCAGCATCGTCTGTATTTGTGTGACATCTCATGTCGTTTGAAAATAACTCGTAAGCTGTATCATGGTGTGATGGTGTTTACTGTTAACAGCAGGTGGCGATGGTTGCACCCAGTTGGCAACACCGTTGATGTGATGAAAAAGCTTAAACTGCAGAGTCCGGAGTTTTGGATTAGGTTAGAGGTAGACCAAACAAGAACCCTTATTTTTTCGTGAGAGAACAGCTGTAATGACCTTCCAATAGTTCTGTTTGATACTTCCTGTTAATGGACGGACTGTAGTAACTACGTGTCTAGTATCATCATTTTCGAGATATTGTCACTTCTTTAAGAACTAGGATTATGCATATGGCTGCAAATGACAGTAGAAATAGTGGCTGTTACATGACTTCCAGTCATTTTTATGTCTTCGACACCCGACATTGTCGGCAAAGACATTATGTTTTTGGGCTGAGCAATCTCGATGAAACTTACAAAGAATATTCTCTTGCCCCTACTGATGACCTGGTTAGACTGCATCTATAGGTCAGAGATTAAGTTCACAACAGGTCATCGAGGTGGTGAAGGCGTCCACGTCAATGCTAGTCGAAGTCACATCTTCTAGTTAATGTTTTTGTATGCAATATGTGCTGTATTGTTTGAGATATTGGCCTAAGATAGGTTTCCAGTAGCTGAAATGACCTTGAAGGTCCCTTGGGTCATCAGACGTAATATGGTTTGATAGATTATGCATGACTTTGTCATCATCATCATCTTCTTTATCGTCAGATTTGTTATCCAAATGTAAAACAGGTATAATTACAGCAGATAAACACCACAGAACTGACATGGGTCCAAGGCATAGATTTAGCATTTAAGACACCCGTATAATGAAATATAACCAGAACGTTATATGTTGATGGACATAAATGCATGTAGTTTTTATTCAACATTAGTATGACCCTGTCAGAATTATGCAAAGATGCCTGGTGCGAGTAAGCTTGAGTATTGTGGCTACCGGATGGTCAGAAAACTGTGACAATATGTTTAGCCACTATGACACATTCCACAAGTACTACATGGACGTGTGGAATTACAGTAGCATGCACCGAGCTTGCATACAGTGTCGTGCAATAAAAACGTCTTCTTTGGCAGTCACTTAAAAGGTATCAACTTTGTTGGTTATGCTGGTGATCTCGTTCCGACATGCTTTATCTGCTTGTGGTACAGATAGATGTCTGTATATGTTTGGTGTGTAGATGCAGCTGCAGATGCTTGTTCGGCAGTTGTCCACTCAGCAGATGTTGCAGGGCAGTATTCGTCAACTGTCGCTTGCATCCTGTGAGTACATGGCTGAGACACAGACATCCACAGTCAAGTCACAGGTCTCTGTCTTCCTCGCTTGCCATTAGACGTCTTTCTAGAACTGCAACTGAGTTAAATAACATCAGTAGCACTTTAACGTTCGTTATTCATGTTGGCTGTGTTTGACATGGCTGGTGGTCTGTCGGAGGTTTGTGATAAAATTTTTGCAGGTTACTGAAGTGATATTTTGTGGACCAAATGCCATTCTTTATACGTAGCCAAGAGGTTATAATGCTGAAGACACTAAGTAGTACAAATAAGAACTAATAATAGTTCACTTTTAAAGTAAATTTTATCTATAAATAATTTCTCATCACAAGACTTAAGTGGAGAGTTAGTCAGTACTTAAAGTTAAATGGCCATTAGTTAAGTGATGGTTTAAGTATTGTTGGCCATTTAGACTATGTGAACAAAAAAAGCTTAGGCCATCTTCATAAATGAGTAAAAAGTAGATGGAGTGATGCAGAGGTTTCTGAGAGATGGGCAACTAAGATGTCTTCTTCTACTGATGCTGTAAGACACACATCAGGGTGTCTAACACTCCTGGAAAGGCTGGATATCCTGGAAATCTACTTTATTTTTTCTACTGGAAATCCTGGAATTTTACTGGAATTTTGCCCAGTCTCCTGGGAATTTTATGGTGCTATGGCGTTAGTTACAATTGATGTGATGCAATTATGGATGTCGATGCGATTTTTCCCGTGATATCGTGATGACATCATGACGTCACTGGAAAAATCGCATTGAATGTGTAGATTGTGTTAAAATATTAAAATATGTGCTTAAAATATCTACTGGAAAATCCTGGAAATCTACTGGAATTTTGTTATCATGATTTGTTAGACACCTTGCACATGCACACTCAGCAAATGGTAAGAATACAGACATAATGTTTATCAGCAGGCTATGATCAGGCTAGATCACCCAACAACCTCCACATTCTGCTATTGTCAAGTCCCACTCATAGTGGTGCAAGCTCATATTGATATGATATAAGACTTATCATTTCGTCATTGTAGAACTACTTTTAATCTAATTTGTTTTAGGTTCTTCTGTGTTTTGTTTTCATTGCTGTACGTTTTAGTTTTGGTGGTTGCGTAGCACAGTGGTAGAACATCGGTCTGTGACCGGCAAACTTTCCTTCTCCTACTCTCGACCTGCAGCGATTGGTGACCACTTATGTGGGTAAACCGTCCTACAGGGTCAGCCACCTAGGCCAACTCAGCCTTTCATCCTTTTGAGGTCAATAAATGAGTAGTGAGCTGTAATCAGATGTGTGCTACCTCACTCGGGTGGCGCCATCTGGTGAATGCTTACGGAGTAAAGGCAGGATTGTTCATTCCATGTGTGGATAAACGTGTGGGTGGCGGGTAAAACTGTGTGATCCCTCTAACACGTGCCATTACTGAGCGCATTAGACGTGGTTTACGACGATGTGCTATACAATTCAACGTTTTACTTTACTTTGCTTTAGCACCAGTCAAGTGATTTGTGGAGAAGACCAGTTCCTCACAAATGATTGTGATTCACAGTCGTCCATATAGGTACTTAGAGACACTGTCCAGGAAACAAATCACGCAGAAAGATAGCTGAATTGAACGTCGGTGATTTTGCTGTGCTGTTCTGCAGCTGTTGTTACCACTCGACATTGACGTTCACAGCACTGCTCCACAAAGCACTAATCACCACGTCGAATTGTTTGTGTCTGACATTGTCATGAATGTGACGGCCTCATCTGTACGAACGTTGATGGCCACTTTGACGTCGCTGACAACCACAAAGGTTGGATTATTATTGTAGCAACTCTACGGGGGACATCGGTTCTTTGTAGCAACTATGAGTCGTTATGACTAGTACATTTGCCCAGCCCAGTCTTTTCGTTATTTGTTACAAAAACATTCCAACTGACTACACCCATTATAGTTGAGTTTTTGTTCACTTGTCTGAGTTATTTTAGTTCTGTAACATACACGTGTTGTGTATTTGTTATGTTATTAGCCTTTGGTGACAACCAGCCCAGTTATTTAGTAGAAAGTCGTCCGAAATTAACATCGTACATTTGATAAGTATAAACATGTTACATTTCACTGAAGGTGTTTTGTGTTTGTATTGTTGCTGGAGTTGGTTTAGTGTTCACTGTAGAAGCTTAGCTTATTATCGGATGAACTGATGTGTGAAAAGGAGGAAGAAGCAGCCGATGAACTGTTAAAGATTCCAAAGAATCTGTGGGCTGTCAAGAAGATAGAAGAATGCAATTTTTGGTTCCTTAAAACTGGTGTGTAGTACAAATAGCACGTGTTTTGTTTCATATATTTTTTGCATAACCAAGCTCACTGATATATATTTGGATTGTTGCTATTTTTTTAAAAGTTGTATGCGAGTTTGTCCTAATTGAAGATGTCGTTTTACGGTAGTTTTGCTGTCACTATGATAATTTTCATACGTTTATGGTGTTTGTGTTATGCTGCTGTCAATGATGGCAAACAGTTGAAAGCTCTGAAGATGGTATGTGATCTATTACATGTTGTTATTTCATTATAATGAAGTGCTTCAGTTGTAAGTTTAACTTTGACTGCATTTCACATAGTTTTTAATCTCATTTGACACCGCTATCCCTCCCAGGTCGACTCAGCCTTCTACCCTCCATGGGATGGTAAAATAAGTATTAGCCAAAGGGCGGTGATGCTCTGCGGCTGGGGAGTAAATCAATCAATCAATCAATCAATCAATCAATCAGTGCATTTTATTTCATACTCGAGGTCCATATAAAACAGAATAAAAGGCAGACAGAGAGAACAATATATACAGACAGACAATAAAAGCATGCTAAAAATGAAATAACAATTCGTGTACTGCACACAACTAATTAATCAAACGTAAAGCATTAACCACAGCTCCTGTAGAACAGCTCAATCTAGTATAGAAACCTACTTTGGCAGTATGCAATACAGTGTTAAAGCTAGGCACACCTAGCTGCAAAAGCATAGCAGTTACACTACTGTACTTAGAGAAACCAAAAAACAGCGTTAGACAGTTTATATAAGCAGAAGCCAGTTTACTGATAACAGAAACATGAATATTTTCCAATAGTGCTATATCATAAAAACATAAACAATACGTATTGAACAACTTCAATTTAACTTGCACTGAACAGTAGGAAAAACGACGAACAAGAAGGCAAGTATAAGTAAAGGCAGGCATGGTGTAATTTGCAGGTAAAACTGTGTGATCCATGTCTGAGTGCATTAGAGGTAGTTACGACTATGCGCTATACAAATCGACGTATACTTTGCTTTACTTTACGGTTCTGCACTAATACTGCTGTATGTCTATGACTTTAGGAACATGTTTTAAAATATCATCTGCAGTCAAACCTAATTAAATATTTAATTCTATAGATAGATATTAATTAAATTTGTGTAATTTTTGTACTGCATATTACTTGTGATCTTGCAAGTCTTGTACACATTGATGATTGACATTTCAAACGAAGATGTTTAGCACCAAAGGAGTCTTTTCTGCCATCAGTTTCATCAACCTGAATTTAGGTTATTCTCTTAAGTTTTGAAAACTTGGCAAAATAAAGACCTTGTGCATTTATTCAACGATAAATTTCATTCAACTGTTGTGGTTTGGTGGTTTAAAGCAGTACATTGCCAACTGCAGATTCAGTTTCTGCTGAAATACATTTTAGCTGTAGGTGATGTTAGGAAGGGTATTCAACCAAAGTTATTCCAGAGCTGCAGAAAAAAATCCAACGTTACCCATGGTCATGTCTGATACTTGAGCATGCGAGTTATTTTGCTCCTATGCACATGTGTCATTTTTATCATCATACGAGCAAGTTAATTTCTGGACATGAATACTGTACTCACACTAACACCTATGATTACCCACATTGCAAAAATGTTACAGATTTTATCAAAAGTATCTATTTACACGATAAATTATAACTGTAAATGCGTGATATAACCTAAATTGGGTTGTAATTGCCATCAAACTCTAACCGACTGACCTGCAGTAAGTTACGTGTATGTTGCGATGTTTCTGGTGTCTGGTAGTGGGCGAAGAATCAGGTGCGTCATTGTTCAAGAGAGAACTGGAAGCAGAGACAGCAGCTGAGCGTGATGAGCAGGTGCCCCTATCTGCTCGTTTTCGGCCGCAATTTTTTTTGGTTTATCTGTGCAGATTTAAGTTTAGTTACGGTATCTGGCTACCATATTTGACCGTGTCTGTCATCCGTAGGCATTGACTCTGAGCTCTGCAGGTGGCCTGGCTCTCGTTCTCTGTAGGAACCCGCCTCTGGGTTTCATAAGCATCTGGCCACTGGGCCACTGTGGTCAATTTTCCGCTCTTCTTAAGTAGCTGGGTCCTAGGCTTCTTAGGTGGTTTGGCTTCATAGCTCTTTAGGTTGCCAACCAACGTCTAAACTCTGTCTTAGGCCCAGCACCTACGGTCCTAGAGGCTAAGATCATTGGCTACTTGGGTGGTGTAGTTGCTGCCCTGTCTATGTGCCCCCGCTTCTAGGCTCTCTAGATGGCCTGGCCTGTCTTGGCCTGGCCATGGGACATGACTTCTCCTGGGCGGCCTAGGTGGCCTGGCCAATTGGATCCCTGGGAGCTAGGTTTGAGTGCCATTTAAACCTATGCGAGTCTTTGCTGGTGCCTAGGCTATGTCTTTATCCCGGCTGATGGTGGCGGCGTGGCGTAGTGGTAGTGTCGTTGATCTAGATCAACAAGGTTAACCTACGCTGAGCCCGGTTAGTACTGGGATGGGTGACTGTGTCCGGGTTTGACTCCCAGAGGCGGCACTTTATTTCGGTATGTAACCAACCACCCAGGTCGACTCAGCCTTCTACCCTCCGTGGAATGGTAAAATGAGTACCAGCCAAAGGGCGGTGATGCTCTGCAGTTGGGGAGTAAAGGCAGACATGGTTTAATTTGCAGGTAATACTGTATGATCCATGTCTGAGCGCATTAGAGGTGCTTTGCGTAATGTGCTATACAAATCAACGAATACTTTACTTTAATTTACTGATGGGTCTTGTCTCTAAGGGCTATTTGGACTTCCTATACATATCATTACTTGTCGTTGGTAGCATCACGAGGGTCATCTGGCCAAAGGTGGACCACTGTTCCAAAAACAGTCCAGTGCATGTCTGAGCTGTTGTGTTATTTGCAGTCAGTCAGCCATTTGTCTGTAGTAGTAGTGGTAGTAGTAGTGGTAGAACGTACTGATTAACGTGGCATAAGCTAGGTAAAGTAGTTTCTAGGACATGGTACACAAATATGAGAAAGCAATTTAAAGTGATGGGAAAGATTTGGTAAATAAAAATGTTTTAAGTTGTCTCTTGAATGACGGTAGAGAAGTTGATGCAGACTGTTGCATGTCTGTGTTTATTGTATGCCGAATGTGTCGTGTGTTTTCCAGCTGTTGCTCAGCAAGTGTCACATAGCTGTTACATTGAGTGGAAGTGTCAACGGCAGAACCATTCCGTTCCTTCTTACTCGACTGTCGATGACAAACGTCGATGTTCGGAACTGGTCAACGATGGTATTTTCTGGATTTACTAATGTCCCTTGCTTGTCAGCATATAGTTTTGGGTAGTCGTGTATTGCCAGTATGACATTGGTTATATGCAGTCATTTGTTATCCAACATTGTTTTAGTTAACTAGTTGAATGCAGAATTTTTTTTGCAATTTTTTCCAATATTTGGCTGAAGCCTAGCTAGGCTTAGTCTTGTGCGTGGTTGGTGAACCAGATGAGGCCGTTTGGCCCGTTAGTCTATAACATGAACTCTTTTTTGCTTTTGGTTATGTTGCATTGGTTGTGCAATTATTGTTCAGTTGATTTGCTTTATTATCGGTTGACTTATCATTATCATACACTTAGGTACTGACGTTGGAGATTCGATGTTAAGTGATCAATGCCCATTGTGTTACAAGTCCAGTGTTGGACAAAGAAGGACGAGGGCAGGACACTGGTTTTGAATGATTAGTGCATTTCGCATTTCCTTCATTGTTTTGACACATATGGTTGGGTGGCAGAAATGAGATTCAGTCTGTAGGAAACCATTCCGCTAATCCCTGAAAATCTTTTTCTGGAACAGGTTGAGAAGGAGGACGTGAGGGGAACCAAGCATCACGTGCAAGAACAGCTGTTAAACAGAAGTAGTAGTTGTAGTGACGATGTGGTGTGTTTGTTGTGTAGCTAAATGTTACATGTGAGCTCTGTGTGAAAGTTGCATCGTACAACGATCGACTGGCAGTCTGGGAGCTGATAGTTGAACCCGTGGAAGTCGAAGGCAAACATAGGCCTTGGGAAATTTCTCTAAAGGTGTTGCTTGGTTTTTGAGCATATATAATGCAATTTCTTCGCTTTACTGTAGAATATCTTGGTCACTTTGTTTCCATAGCACATCGAATTTTGCAGGTTTGTGAGATACTTTACAGGTTTAAAACTGTTAGTTGTGATGTCATGCTACAGCTGCGGAAGAATGATTTGTTGTCACTTGATGATGATGATGTGGAAGTCGGTTCGTTGCCGCCTCCTCAGATGACCATTGATGTTACGTCGTCCGATGTTCTTCAGCTTACCATCACTAAAACTTCTCTTGAAGTCTTCAGCAATCTTGCTCAGGTTTCTCTGTCACTAACCAGTATCATGCTATATACTGGAGTGAAATAATTTGTATCCAGACCATTGATTATTGTTGTCTGTTAGTATGTATTAGGACATACAAATGCTTCTTACTCTTGAAGCTGATCTATAGTATCGAGATATGCAGAGGTATGTTAACTGTCAGTGATGCTGGGGAATAACGTGTTAGAAAAGTAACACTTTATGTAACTAGTTAAATTTTTAAGTAACTTGATGAGTAACGAGTTAAAATTTCAAACTTTTCAAAATCCAAGAGGCAGACTTTAAAAACTATTAGTGATTAACACTAGGACAGCCAAGTATCCGCTATACCTGCAACAGCCGCGTGCGTCAAATGACGCACCAGCGCCAGCCGTGCGACTTTCACATTGATACAGGCGAGCAGCATTCAGTCAACTAGTATCTGATACCGCCGCGTTGACCTGCAGCAGCCTGCACGCCACAGCTGACATGCTGCTAGATGCTTTGACATCTCCAGGCTGGCAGAAACTATCAGCAGACTGCCGAAGAGGTCATAGTCCATAGTCCACGGTTAGGCCTATCATGCTATCCACGTCAGACTCATAGTGTCTGTATCTGGCTGCAGTCTAGTCTATGCTGGTCAGTTGCTGCATCAACACGTCACTGCTTAGCTAGGCTATAGTGCATTGGACGTTTACTTCTTGTAAATTTTAGGCATAGTGTGTAGTTCGTCGTCATGAAACGGCGTTCGACTAAAACAGTTCAGCAAAGTGCAGATAAGAAGAAATGCAGTAGGCGTACAGCTGTCAGTACAACTACGTCAACTGCTATCACTACTAGGCCTATTACTACTACAACAACGACTACGTCTCAAGCAGCATCTTTTGCAAACGTGACAGTTGCAGATTTTTGCTGTTTTTTTGTTCAGTCATTTGGCGACGCATACCGACTCATGGACATTGCTGGCATTGAGTCTGCTCAGTTGCCATTTATTGTGAAGAATGAAACTGGAATGCATGTCTCCGTTAAACCGGATGATTCATTTGAGGTAATAATGAGTTTTTAAAATATTTCTTAGATATTTGCCAGTAATGTTTACAAGTTTTCCGTACAGAACTTCACATTTGTTTAAAACCATTGTATAAGTGACAGTTTTTTTGTTAAAATTGCACATTATATTTTTCAGATTCCAGATACTGCGGATGCCGGTTCATTGCCATTACTGCATGGAGATTCGTTTCCTCTTCGTTTCAAAACACCATCAACTGGTGATAAGTCGTCCACAGCAGATTTCTTTTTCAGTGACGACTATGAGGAGAAGGCGAAAATGCTACAGCTAATGGTATGTAAATGTTAGTGTGAGGATCCATGTATGGAATATTATTTTTATGTTGTTGATCATGTTTGATATGCTTAGGCTGCATCGCCTGTATGCAGTGCATGGTATGCGGCCTCTTGCTACAGATTTCACATGTAACGTGATCTGTGTGTCTCTCTGTCTGTTTGTGTCTGGTCACACGGGAGAGCCGTGCAAAAGTGGCTGAACGGATCAAAGTGCTGTTTTGGGCTGACTTGTGGGTTTAAGGAACCATGTATGATGTATTAGATGGAGGTCAAGATCGAACGAATCCATTTGCTGTCACAAGGAATATATAACAAGAGGGCGATGTGGCCTTTTGCCAAATCACTTTGTAAACTTGTTGTTATTACTGCTGTTTAGTTATGTACTGTTTTTAAGTGTTATTTCTTACACAGAACTGTTCGTAGCATGTTACTTGTGATAGCTGGTCAAGAGACGATAAGTTTTATTTGTGTGATTTCTACTACGTGTTTATACTTTTTTTTGTTTTGTTTGAAAGGTTGCTGATCTGGCGTCGACTCGTGATGTCAATGTCACTCGTGCAGAAACGCGCGTCTTTGCGTGTAATCGTCGATCACTTCCTGGTGGAGTGTGGCAAATCGTGTCACAAGTCAGTGCTTCACACGGCTGCAAAATTCTCACTCTGCGATCAGTCCTTCAGGTCAGTTGCCATCTCTGTTCACTACCACTACTGCTGCTTTTATCTATTCAGTGAAAGTTTTGTATTACTTCAGATTAAGCCACATCCCGAAAAGGTCTACTAAAGGGGAACTAGACTTGCAGTACTCAAGTCTGGACTTGGACTTGAGTCGGAACTCAAGTCCAGTTTTGCCGAACTCGGACTCTGGCTCGGCCATGGCCTTCCTTCACAGGGTAGGGATAGCTTTCCACCCCTGACCTTTTGTCTCTGATATAGCCATATTTGTGGTGAAAGGGGACATTAAACTCCAACTAACTAACTAACTGACTCGGCCGTCCTGAAGTTGAGTCCTTGTTCAAGTTCGTGCATTGTCTGTTGCAGTGGTAAGTGCACCAGTTGAGCACGTATTTAGCCATGGTGGCATTTTTATGCGACCAAATTGATCTAGGCTGCCAGATAAATATTGGTATTTCTGAAATCCAACAGTATGTAAAATGTAATGATGCAACATGGTCGTGCACTTAATAGCACATCAAACGTTGAACTTGTTGTTATGTTAAGATGACTCAATCTCGGACTTGGACCAGGACTTGCACTTGACGGTAGTGGACCCGAACTTGGGCTCGACGGTAATGGACTCGGACTCAGACTCAGCAGATGAGATGAGGGACTCATTACAAGTCTGAGGGGACCTTTGGGGATTTTAGTGGAGCAGGATTTTTGCAGACCACGCGTTTTCCTGTTGCTCAGTTAACAACAATAACGTTTGAACTAAATGACCTCTGACCTAGATACTTGGCAGGCTGGTTCACTTGACACTGGGTCACATTCAAAGGTCAAAGGTCAAGGTCACAGGAGGAAAAATATTGCCAAAGTGACTGGTGCAACCTCAAGTGATGCATGCTATTGCTGGCAGGAACAGTAAACATTACTTACTTACCTACCTATTTCTGCAGTCCACTTACGAGACACCGCTAATTGTGTCTTGTAAATTTTGTGACATTAAATAAACACGGTTGGTTGGATGGTTAGGGGATTGGCTTGATTGTACTTGAACTGTCGTTATCTCTCGGTGATAAAATATAACCGGTGATTGTGAGCTGTTGTCTGCTGAAATCGTCTGTTGTAGTTGAGTGTTGTCCGTTTGTAGATCCGTAACCAGCTTCCATTTGCACTGGGCGTGAGCTATACGTTGGCAGCAGATGCAGTGGGTCAGTGTGGTGTTGTGAAGCCTGACTGTGTCATTAATGTGCCGTGCGATGCAGTCTATACCCCGCCGTTTGAGATACGACTCACGCCATGCATCGACGGGTGGGAAAATTTGTTTATGTCTTATGCAGCAGTGATTTGATTGATGCAGTTTCACGGAGTTGAGTATTTGTTTCTTGGAATTTATTGAAACTGCTTGCCATGAAATTGACTATTTAATTTGCTTCATGTGGGCTCTGTGGCTGTAAAAATAGGCCTGCTCCTTTTTCAGGCCATAAGTTGTAGAAGGCTAGTTTTTGTGTTTATTTTGTGTTATAATATATTTTTGTTACTAGTGAACACCTGCTTATGTTGTGTTGGGTTTTGTTTCTTCAGTATTAAGCCAAGAAATTGGCTGGGAAGAACGTCTTGGAAATGATGTATTTTATGCCCAGTTGGGCGTAAAACCTTAAGTGAATACACAGTTGTTTAGTCAGCTGTCTGTTGGTTGGTGGATTGTTGGTCACAGAACTGTTGTTGATGTGTAGCTGTGCTGCTGAGCACATGTGTGTCTGTAACTGGAAGAGCATTGCGGCTGGTGAGACTGTGGTACTGGAGTGCACAAGTCGTGATGACATCGACAATGTCATGTTCTTTGCTGTGAGCCGTCCTTTTCTCGGTTTAACACTTCTAATAACTTCCACGTTTTTTGTTTAATTTTGCTACCGAAAGCTTTATTTTCGTTGCTTTTATCAGCGTGATGTTTGAAAAAAGCTGAAGTTATAAGATTGTGGAAAAATTGACATCTGCAAGACAACGTTAGAGAATATTTTTGGCGTTAGCTGTTGAATAATTCCAATGAAATGCGGTAACAGTAACTCTTCCAGTGACTTGCTTAACACTGGTACAATGCACGGTGGATTTGCAGGCAAATATGGCAGTGGAAGCTGTGTTGTTTGAGTCAACAACTGAAACGTCAGCGAAATGTTACACACTCTCCCTCAGTCCGGCAATCGTGTTCCGTAATCTTTTGCCTCGGACTGTTGTCTGCCAATCCAAGGTACATAATGCACTCAGAAGCAGTTCTTTGAGAGATACACTGGTAGTCAAAAGTTTCACATGTTTGTGAGATGCACTGATTTTTATGTCATGTGGATTGTTTAGCTGTCCCATTGTTTGGTCTTGGTTTGCAGGTTCCATTTACATGAAAATCTTGTTTCTCATGTTTGATTTTATTTAGAAAATAAGTTTTGACTAAATGTGTAAAGAATAGGATGCAAATGCACAAAATTCTGTCACTTATAACATTTCCAGTCTGTCACTGTAGATTTTTTTTTAAAAAAAGTTTCATTTAATTTTGCTGTGAGAATTTTTTACGTTGTTCATTTTACCAGAATATAACTGTGCCAAAGGTCATAAATGAATCTTGGATGCTAAAATAAGTTGCTGTACATGAGAAAGAAATTTCGTGTTAGTGTGTTTTGAAGTCTATGTTAGTCTTATTCTAACAGTCAATCAAAGTTATAATATTTTTTCTGAAATGTGAGGCTGAAAAACTTCGAACGTTTAACCTTGCATCTTGCTATTTTAGTGTGTAATTAATTTTCAGTCATTGCATTTACTGCTGAAGGCGCCACTGGCACGGATGCCATGGCAACCGCCATACCACTGCTAAAAGGTGTAAAGTGTGAAGTGAAAACTAACTATTTCACATATCATTACTGGCTGCTTACTCTCACATAAAGTTACAGTTATTATTATGATTTACAGTTTACTTACTTACTGCAGCCAGTGATCTGTTAATATACTATACAGCATCCTTGATGTTATGACATGATGTTATGACATAATTGGTCAGTATGACATAGGCTTTTGTCGTGCCATATTTACCTCTGTGGCGCCTCCTATGGTACTTGCATGCGAATAGTTGATTGCAATTTCAAGTGTGTATATCATAGCCGATGTCTGCAGGGAGTGGAGTGTAGTGTTGAAGCAGGAAGTGAGACATCACTGTTGAATGTTCGTTGTGGCAATGCTACTCTCTCCTTCACTGTAAGTATACTCATATTACGGCGATCATTGTATGGCCTGAATGTCGATGTTATGTCATCTGCACCGAGCCGTCATGTGCAGACTGACAGATGGCACATGATATTCTCGATGAGTCAGAGGACTGTTGCAAGTCGCCTATGTGCATGCGTTCTTGACACAGCTACTCGTAATATCAAGTTATATTAGTCTGTTGTGTATATACTGCAATAGGTACTCGTAATATCAAGTTATTGTAGTTTCTTGTGCATATACTGTACAGAAATGGTATTCAGGTAAGGAGACAGTACAGGTAATGAAAACTGTTGATGAAAACTCCAGCATCTTCTTCCTAAGCTAAATACACTAGTTGCCATCGTCAAGGCCATGTAGGCAGTAAAACTTTGCTCCAGCAAAATCCTCCAGTTCTTCCAGGTTGGCTATCACACGGTGACCTGTATAAAGGTCGCAAAGCGGTTTTGCGTGTGCATTTAATGTGGTGGAGGTGGCAGGTCTGGTACTGTGGGTGGGAGGTCCTCCGGATGATTATTTTGGGTTTTACGGTTACCTAAGAGTAGCATTCCAAAGCCAGACCCATGCAGAAACGTTGTTAGGCACTTATATGTTATAGGCACTGATGAACAGCAATTACACGAGATATCACATTGAACTGACAAATAGGTCTTGTGGTGGTTGGTTAGTTTCCACCCTGTTGTAGGCGCTAGCATAATAACTTAAATGAGCCTCCCCTATCTTTTCCCATTTTGGGTTGTCACTGAACAAAAAGGTAACGAGGTCGGGAGGTTACTGTATTATTGACCATCCTTAACCTGGCAGAACGAAATCTCCACCCAAGACCTAGTCCCTGATATAGCCTGTTCTTGTGCTGAAAGGGGACGTCAATTTCCTAACCATCCAACCAACCATGTTTCTTTAATGTCACACAGTTTACAAGACACAATTAGTAGTGTATCATCAGTGGATTGCAGAAATATTCAGCTAAGTAAGTAATGTTTATTGTTCCTGCCAGCAATAGCATGCATCACTTGAGGTTTCAGCAGTCACTTTGGCAATATTTTTACTCCTGTGACCTTGACCTTTGACCTATGAATGTGACCCAGTGTCAAGTGAACCAGCCTGTCAAGTATCTAGGTCAGAGGTCATTTAGTTCAGAAGTTATTGTACAGACACACAGACATACACATATACCAGCTGCTGACTGTTGTACCTGGACCACTAAAAGTGATCTGTAGTAATAGTACATGTCTGGAAAAAATACATGCATTTTGAGAATTATCCCGTCAGTGAGTCTAAGGGCCGGTTTTTTCACCACAAATTAAATTAACTTTAATCTCTGATTATGTAATCTTTGATTAATTTAATGGTCACAGTTAATCGTCGATTAACCAAGTTGCATTTTTCCATGCATTTTTCATCTCCAGTTAGTAAACTGGCGATTAGTTGATGCTGGATTAACTGCACCTACTTTTTATCTTCTCTGATTGGCTGTTACTGTGACCTAAATTTAGCAGCACTGCAATGAAGTTACCACCCCATACACCAAGCTCCATATGGATTATGGATCTTATTATACACAACCGTAGTAAAGGACCAAGGACGCTTCACGGATTTTAAAATCACAAAACAACCCCTTAGTGATATTTGCCGACATGATGTATCAGGTTCTGCAATGTATCTCAGTTTCGTGACGATGAACTTCGGCAGTCTGAAGCGCTGGTGGAATTTAGCATCGTCATACTCCTGAAACGTATTCCTTCATGGCTAAACAATGCATTCGCTTTGCTCAAATTTCTCTTTATAGCCAACGAAAAGCAAAAAACTCAGCAGATCCGCCATTGATAATAGGCAATTAACTGGCGAAAAATCGGCAATTAAGTTAATGTACGATTTAATTGACGATTTGCTGGCTGTGCGGAAACGACATTTGAGTTACTTGACAATTATCTGCCAGTTGTAACTGGCGATTAAGTTAATGGAAGATTAAGTTGCGGTGGAAAAGCTGGCCCTAAGTCATTTGTAATACGAGACAATTTTAGACCCAGCTACCATGTTGTACACTGCATCACAGTTGTCAGTTGTTAGTGCATATAATACTGTTTGTGAACTTTCATTTACACTGAAGCAACATAAAAAGACATAGACACATATGTTACAGAAAAATATTAATATTAAAAATAGACTGAAATTTACTTAACACTGTAGACAAATATGGATATTAGACTTAATGTTTTTGTACTGTGTTCTCAGTCTGCTGGATGGTGCCATTTTGTGCAGATGACGTACCAGTCACGGCAGTGGTGTGGACAGTATGTGATTGCCAGTCGGCCTGATGTTTTTGGAGTTTGCCATTTCGAGGCTGGAAATGACAGTGAGAAGATCACAATGGTATATGATGGTTTATTTGTTTGATCGATTGCATAAGCACCAACCTTTTAATCTGCATTGCATCAATAGCTAGATGCAGCCTATTGCTACAGATAAAGTAGCATGGTCTGTCTGTGTGTCTGTCTGTCTCCTGGTCACGTTCATGAGCCCTGCAAACACAGTCGAACCAATTGAGATGCCGATTGAAGTGTAGACTTGAGTGGACCCAAGGAACCATGTATTGGTTGAGATCCAGATCCCGGTACAAGAAGGGGCAATTTTGGGGGTTATCCATCCCATTCAAAAGCATTGTAACTCGTAGTATTTTGCGGGTTTTAGTAAAACAGTGAGTCTTGCCAAAATGGATTAACCAATCGAGATGCCTCTTAGGGGTGTTGATTTGGGTGGGCCCAAGGAACCATGTTTTAGATGGGGCCAGATCCCCAATGGGAAGGGGTACTTTTAAAGGGTGTTTGGCCCATAGTCCGTATAATGCAACAGGTGCAACAGCCATTCACTGTGATTGTTGCTGCATATCAGTGTCAGAGTATACATTACGAGGGGGGTGGTAATGAATGTCACATCTGCTGACTCTGCTATGACCTATCGTCAATTTACTTTACTGCTTGTTTTGTCTGGGTGCAAGTCTTTTTTACCTTTCTGTTCCTTACCTTCGCTCCTTCCCCTCCTCTTTCCATGCTCCTATCCGGCCGTGAAGCGGCCCATGAATTTTGGGGAAACACTGGGGAAACAGTGGTTCTTGTCTAAAAACGCATTTTTATGTGTTATTAATGTAACTAGGCTTCTGATGTGTCATGACAGCAGCTTTTAATTCACTTTACAACGATAGCTGTAACCACTATTGGGTATAGTTTGACTGGGTGCACCGTACCCACCGAGCTGATGAGCCCATTACTCTGACCGTTATCGCTCGATTATGTTTGGGTCAGGATCTCGGTGTTCATTGTGAGCCGAGTGATGGTGGCTACTGGCAACTGTCACTGTTCAGTCCCTACTGGATGATCAACAAGACACAGAGAGAGCTGACGTACAGGGTGAGATAAAGATTCACGTGCACAATTTGTGTAGATTTGTGTTGGTTGGTGTTTCGTTGCATGACCATGTTGCATCATTACATTTTACATACTGTTGGATTTCAGAAATACCAGTGTTTTATCTGACAGCCTGGATCTATTTGGTCGCATAAAAATACCACCGTGGCTAAATACGTGCTCAACTGGTGCACTTACCACTGCAACAGACAATGTCTATGATGGGATCAATGTATATGATGGGATCACATGACTTGAAGGCCTAAAATGCTATTAAGCTGTTTGTGTTGCTTGATTGTGTATGTATCTTTTGTCATGTCCAATCTATTTGTGATGGATTGCAGTTATTAGAAGATCACATTGTTCAACACACAGCTGCGGATTATGACAACATTGTGCTGTTTACGTTGAAATCCTATAAAACGTCTTCATCAAACAACATGGTATAATACGTACAGTGTTTCTCGTCATGTTCTTATTGTATTTTTTATTTTCTCTTAGTAGAAAAATGACAATTAGTAGAAAATAACAATTTGGCTAAATAGTAAGCAGCTAATAATATTAGTAACAACAAAAACAGTTGCCGGACACTGAGATACAGTGGCATGAACTTTCCAGAGAGGTAACAGTAATGGAAATACAATGTTTCTTAGTACCTCTGGGGTCTTTGATATACTGGCACTATACAAGCTAGATTATTATTATTATTATTATTATTATTATTATTATTATTATTATTATTATTATTAATA
>Ga0209780_1000614_pt1 | contig 19884 bp, 11 predicted proteins | sample WorMetexBAHAMAS2_FD_187384 | JGI IMG/M metagenome (GOLD analysis project Ga0209780, IMG submission 187384) | Marine gutless worms symbiont microbial communities from Max Planck institute for Marine Microbiology, Germany - Inanidrilus exumae... | ecosystem: Host-associated > Annelida > Digestive...
TCGACACCGAGATTTAAGATCGTACATTTCCTGTCGGTTGATGCAGTAACATACCGACAAAAACACCGCACATTGCCGCAAACGTCCAGGTAAACCTATATGCATTGCTAGCTGGATGGGCTTACTTCTAAAAATGCATTCTTTATGGGTCGGACTAAACAGCGAATGGGAGCGAAAAGAGCGACCCTAACCGTAACCCTAATCCTAATCCCATCCCAAACCCTAACCCTAACCCTGACTCGACTATTTTTCGCTTTTTGGTCATACAGTTCTTTATATTTTAAGTCGTAACTCAATACCTCTATCATCCACTCATGCCAGGCTGTATTGCCTACACGTAGATGCGGCCTACTGCTACAGATATAGCACGTAGCGAAGAAATGCGTTTTCAGTTTCTCTTTGAACGTGTTCGGCGACAGACTATTGTCGCACAAACCTTTACAGTCGACACAGACTGTGTACAGGCCTCAGTCGTGAACGATCGCGCACCTCACTGATTGTGACGTCCCCTTCTTAGCTGTGGCGATAACTCCACTACAGTCTCACCCAGCAGTATAACCTGATATCGACCAGTGGGCAGTGACGTCGTGCGGCTGGGAAGGTAACCGTACATACTAAAATAAGTAAATAAATACCCTAAACTCCACAACACAGCCCCTATTTTGTCAACGATCCGGCTGTTGTGGTAGTTCCGTGACAGAGAACCATATCCGTCGCGGTAGCGCACGGACGCAGAAAGGTCGGCAGTCGTTTCGGCGCCGACGGCAACGCAAGTCATCCGAGGTCGCAGAACGAGATAAGGAGGAGAAACGCGCATCGTGTGCTTCTCTCCCCCACGCGGGGGTCTTTTGCCCCGATGGGGATTTATTCCAGATGGCGTATGTCGTGATCGTCATCGCTGACGGCGTCGACATGAAATTTGCAGCAGGTCGATTGCATTTGCCTGTGTAGACGCCGGCATGTTTCAACCCGTCCATGCAGGACGTGCGGGAAGTAAACTACGACTATTCATCTCCGATCCACTTTTACCTGACTGTGTGCTAACTTCCGGTGATAAGGACATACACGGATCTGTGGATAAAACGAGCAAAAAGACAACGATGATCCGTTTTTACCGCGCGACTCTATGCTAGCGCGGTATATGCTGTCGTCCGTCCGTCTGTCCGTCACACGCCGGTATTGTACTAAAAGGGCCAAACTTAGGACCACGCCAACAAGGCCGTACGATAGTCCAGAGATTCGAGCTTTCTGGTGCAAAGATATCCATGAAATTCCAACGGTGTCATCCCAACGGGGGCGTCCAATAGAGGTGGGATAGCTTACAGTCGGCGATTGTCGACCAATATATCGCTGTATCTCAAAAACTGTGCAAGATATGGACATGAAATGGCTAACAGGAACTCGTATGCGCTCTATTGAATGACGCTATATCCCCATAACTATACCAAACCACACCATCATCGACATTTTGTATCGCCTTTCATCTCTTCGTAGTGCTTAAAATCTGGTAGGCAGGTTGGACGTAGCAAGTCCTGGGCCACGGATGACAAGTTATCTGCGAAATATTGGTCGAAAATTGGCGCTTTTAACCCATTTTATATTGTTCAAAGTCTCAAAGTGCAAATTACATAATCTATGTCGAACATATTTTCGTTCTGTTTCTTTAATGTTTTTAATTTTCATTGAGTGTAAGACATTCGTTTTATTTTTTTTAAATTCCAAACTCTGTGTCTTTAGCAATTTCGGTAGCCAGTCATGAGTGAAAAAACTACGACATTTGAGTACTAGAAATGGACTGTCCCATTTATCAAATTACAAATGCGTCACATTTTACAAGGCGCATAGACCTATAGATAAGGTTGAGTTTTGACGGAGGGACCCGATGACACCTTGTTGTGGGTCATTTACCGAAATAAATTGCGGGATGAATGATTATCGCGTATCGTTTAATCTACGTCGTAAAACGAGTTTTGTAGTTAACGACCGTTTGTCGTGCCTGCCGAAAACAAATCAGACATAGATTAGCTTACATCCAGCGTAGCAAGACCACCAGGGAATGCTGGTATAACTGGTGATCACAATGTAATATGCTTACACTATTGTGAGAGTAAGAAACCAGGTCAATGGAGGATGGCAAAAACGGGACGGGGGCAGGGGCGGTTCTAGGTATTTTCATTTGGGTAGGCCAGTCAAAGGCCAAGCAAACTTTGGGTAGGCCAACAGGAGTGGTGTACGTGGGAATCATGGGGATGACCCGCGCCGTTTGGGTAGGCCTGCAGGCACGAGTTTGGGTAGGCCACGGCCTATACCCGGCCTAATAGCTAGAACCGCCTCTGGACGAGGGCGAAGTTTGCCGTTTCCGACTGCCTTGTCCAGAGCTCTACAGTAGGTGTACAGGTCATGTGATTTGTTGCAGTGGGCGGTAGGCTTGCAGCAGCGGCGGCGGCGTAGGCTATTCATGCTTAAGCAGAGGTAGCAGCATAATGTACCCAATTACGTGGCACCGGTTCAACATAATGTGTGCGCCTGAGCCGTAAATTCTTGGTGGCGGAAGGAAGGAGAGGGCGCGTAAGCGCGATATCTTACAGCTGGCGGTCTACTAACAAATTAAATAAGTAAGTAAGTAAGTAAGGTGAACTCCGGAGACTAGGAAATAGACTCCCAATTTATAAGCAACGTCGGACCAAGAGTCTAATGATGTTCGGTATTGTTGTTCTAAAAGCATTTGATGTTCGATTGTTCGTGTTGGTTCCTAGAATGTGGCTACGCAAGGCTATTCCTTGCGGTGCGTCAATAAAAAGACCTCTAGCTCTTGGCGGTGACTCGATACATTGATTTAGTCAATGCAGCCGGCGAAATGTCCGTACAGCCTGTTTATATGCGATTCGGACAACTTCTTTGACGCCGTAGCGTAGCCGTAGTGGAATCGTTCGAGCACAAATAAACGCTCTAACGAGCCGTAGTAAATTTTCACTCACAAAAGCGCCGCGTTTTCGACTGACGGAAACAGCACCGACTCAGACGTTGAGCACAGTGCAGCTGCGAACGTCACTCAGAAACCGTCACCTTAGAACGCCCCGCAGACTATCGACAGCTTTCTAGTTTGTTCAGTTTTAGTTTTAGTCTAGTTTTACCAACATGATGCTCCGGTACAGTGCATTTTGGGCCAAGTAGCAATATTAGTACTTCATAGCAATACTTTTTTGTCGATATGTACATAAATGTAAAATATTACAGTAACACACTATTACTAAATATCTAATGGCCGAGTCATGCAAACAGTCAAATCAGTAGCGTTCGTTCTGCTGAAAATTTTGAACAAGACTAGCATAGTGTAATCCTATCGCTCATTAATACAACTAGAAGGCTGTATTGTGTTGAACGAACACAGTACAGTATTCGCCCGAAGCGGTCCGCTATATGCAACAGGTGTTTCCCTGGGCCCACCAGAGTCGTCGACGCAAACGACATCTTGATCGCTTCAGCCGTTTTGCAGGGCTCACTAGGTGACAGACCGACAGACCACGCTACGCGGTCAGTAGCAATAGGCGGAGCGCAGTGGAGAAGCCAAATTCTGTTATTGTCTACGGCTACAACAAGTATTTTATGCAGCAGTCGACTCGACAGATCGGATCAACTTCAGCAATCAGCAGCTATATTCAGCTGTAAGACTAGACGGGTTGCAGTGTATGTGGAGACACACTACAAAATAGCCTCGGAGAGCGTATCCCACCAGCCTACCCGACAGGTCACGCAACTGTATACTTATTTACTGATGAACAAGCAGTTCAGTTCCTGCATTCGACGATACCTAGTGTCACGTGCCTGCGACTGAGTGATTCCAGCGTTATCTGCAGTGTTACTTACTTTTAGTTTCCAATTCAGTCTGCTTTTCTGCGCATTGACTCAGTTTCGCGTTATTTTATTGGATGACCTGGCCTTAATATGACGACGTAGCCTAATCAGGCCACTCTATGACCGTACGTTATGCCGTATTGTAAACGTGCGCTAATCCTTATTTCTTGTACGCATCGTAATATCCAGGGTAAAAACTTTGAATTGATTCTAACGGTAAAAATGGAAACTAAACATCCCGTACGGGGACCATTTGGCGGTGATTTTTTGGCATTTGTAATCATTGCGGAGTTATAACGGCCTAAAGTCGCAAGGACTGGAAATTTTTAGCAACTTTTGCGTTTTTTGGGAAAAGACACCTTACGGTAAAATTTAGAAAATTTTGTTCCGAAAGTTTATATGGCGACACCGATAGACGTTGTTGTGTTCAAATGTCGTAAAAGTTGTCCGATGCGAAAACCTCTATAGTTTTGTTTTTTAATAACAGTTTTAGTTTTCGTTTTCGTTAGCTTGAAAAACACCGCTGTCTGCGTGGCATCCTGTTAAGCAGTATGCAACAGAACGTTGCACGGGCCACTCGGCTCATAGATCAAAGACTGGCACCGAATAAATTACTGAGTACGTTTTCAGCTGAACTCACTCAATCAGCGTCACATGGAGCAGTCGTAGGCGCTAAAAACAGTGACCATCACACAGTCTGCCAACTTTCAATTAGTGACGTCATACGACTCTGCATAGAACTCCATTGAAGAAAAGAAAAATAGAAGACAACCGGTATCGTCTTCTCAGAAGTGGCGTTAGTACATGTCTGCTATACGAAACCAGACAGTCGCAAACTATCATATATACACTGTGTCTCAAAAAAAACAATACACTTAACTTTTGATCACAACTTCGGCAAATATATAGAGCAGAAGGTGTCAGTAAAGTAACATAACGTACGGTACACCCAGCCCGCATTGCTTGATGGGTACATTGCAGGCTAACCTGGAGCCACTGAAGATCTAAATTGGTGATGGCGCAGATACCTTTCCGCATTATTCAGAAAACATAGCAACAGTCGGCGACTCGATTTGGAGATGGGCCGGTAGCGAATTCCGGACGAATGCACTTCATATTTCTCGCTGGTTCGTCGAAGGACAAGGACAGGTGTGCACGGTAAGTCAAATCAAGCAATCCAGGTAAACTCACCTGGTCGCGGCCGAGAACAAGGAAGTAGAGCGCGAACTGGCAGCTGGTGTCGGTCCCGGGGTGCAGAGCCAAGTAGCCGTGTCACTTGCAGTGTGTTCAATCTACGAGCGGTTCCAAGATAGAACAGCGACCTAGCACACCACCAGCGGTCAGCGGTCCCTCACTGGACCTCCAGGCCGAGGTCGACCAGCCTTTGTCCGAATCAAATAAGTTAACTATCAACAGTCGGACAACTGGCGACAGCAGACGCGACGAAAGATTCGGCCAGAACGTCGGAACATACGACTCACGACGGCCGAACGACCGTAGAGACTCGACCAGACGATCGCCATGTCACGGACAGATGGACAGACGGACGAGCCACGTGCAGTGAGTGTCCGTGGAGGGCGGGTCTGCTATCGGCGACGTACGAACGACGACTACGGCGATCGGTGATCTCGCAGACGGTTTTCTAGCGTTCAGCGCCAAACGGCGCGCAGCGCAGCGACAACTGCATCCAGTGCCGGGCCAACTTGCAACGATTAAACGTTTAAATTATAACACCAAAATTGCCATATTACTACAGGAACGTTGACTGTCGCTCATCTCCCATTCTGAGACCACTAAGCCCGTAGATGGATATACCGGTATCACGAAGTCTCTGACGTACGGCAGGTGCGACGCCGGACCTACGGTTACCTTCCCAGCTGCAGAACACTGCCACTATCCCTTAATAATAATAATACCTGTCCATGGCTCTTCAACGGGGGAATGCGGTCTCCTTCCAAAACACTATGATCACCGAATGAAACGTCGTTGCAGCCATTTATAATAATAATAATAATAATAATAATAATAACTTCGATAATGTTTATGGTGCTGTCATCATGGCAAGCCATTGCGAGAGTTCACCCGGTTCATTTGATGAATGCAGACTAAGCGCGGGTTGTCCGCCAACTCTCAGACCAAGTCAACCGACTTAGACTGTGAGTCCGCCGGAACAGGCTGCTAACTTCCACCATCGCCGGTACTCATTTCCCATTCTGCTCAGGACAGGAGGCTGAGTTAGTCGGCGCTACTCGGGACAAAAGCTGCCTAACATCCTTGGGCAAGTTGTTCACACCTATATGCCTTTGTCACCAAGCAGTATAACTTGGTACCGGCCAAGGGACGGTGATGCTTTGCGGCTGGGAAGGTAACCGCAGGCCTGGGGAAAGTAATGGTAGCCTACCGCCGGGTGGATGACTTATAGTCACCTATGGGCTGACTGCCTGAACGCCGGGATCAGCTCCAGGCCCAATTACGCTCGGTAACGAGTATAGGAAGCCTTTACCTTTACGACTATTATGTAAGCCGTATAAAGTCTGATAGTTACGCTACTTCGTAAATGATGTCAATTAATCGAAACCGTTGACGACTACAAGAGCAAAAAGTGAAAAACATTATTACGTCTCTCGCACTAATCTGCATTTCGGTTCACGCTCGTTTCATATTGCAGCTCCAACAGTCTGGAATTCTCTCCCTTCTACTCTTCGTTCGTCTCAAACCTTAGACAAAAACACTTTCCAAAAACATCTTAAAACCCATCTTTTCCAGTCTGATTTTAATACAACTAGTGACTTGTCCAGCGCCTCAGATTCATTCTACTGAATGATTATGGCGCTTAATCAAATTTTATTTACTTAATTGTTTACTTACTTAATCGAGGAATTTATTAAAATGCTTTACGTTGTGCTTTTTGGACGTAAGAAAGTATTATTATAACGTTTAGTAAATTATGAATTAGAGTCTCACTAGACCTGGCGTGCCGAAATACGGCAGCAACCGGCATCGCCGCTCGCCAACTTGTACCGCGCAGTTGTTGTCGCTGAACAGACGTAGCCTACGTGTGGATGTCGGATTCGTCTGTCTGCGGACTTTAAGAATCCACCGCCTGCATTGTAGGCGACGGAAAATCTACGGACGCAGAATGACTCGTCAAAAAAAAATCTCGCAGCTTTTTCAAACCTCGTTAGCGGCCGTGTAATGCAGCCGATGCGTGTGCGTGTAATAATAATAATAATAATAATAATAATACCCTGACAATGTTCGTGGTGCTGCCATCATAGCCAAAGCCATCACGAGAGCAGGGGTTTAATTACTTTTGACGGGGTGTGGGAGCCCTACTTATCCATTCAATGGCCGAAATATGCAAATTTCAGCGTCGCACTATGATCGTGTAGCCTACGTGAAATGATTATTATCATACAATAACTATCAATTGTCGGTTATCTGAAATGCTTCAGTGTAGTACTTTTTAAAATTCATGAAAACATTCGTTTTTTAAATTTTGCATTCACACTATGAAACATATCTGACAGTCAATCATTTCGACAACAGTATTGTAGCTAACACGATCCAGACATGGACGACGGTAAGGCCATAAGGGAGCTGTAGCTGGACGTGTACGTGGGAGCCTGCCTGTAAGTGGAGACCGGGAGCTCAAGCGAGACGTATGGGATCTCAGCTCCCAGCAGCTCACACTGAATTTAACCCCTGTACGAGAGTTCACCTGGTTCATTTATTGAGTGCAGACTGCAGACTCAGCACCAGGTGACCGCCAACCCTCAAACAAAGCCAACCAACTCGGCTGTGAGTCCGCCGGTATGTAAGCTGCTACCATTGTTAACGGATAAATTACAAGCTGGCACTGAACCACACGCAACGTACACGGCGAAGGCGAAGGGCTCTGCGGTGTGTACCTGGCGTCTCTGCTTCTTAAAGTCTGCCATCAAGGTATACCTCGGTTTACGTCAACTCCGTCGGCGAAAGCTTTTATTTATTTATTTATTTTAAAACTTTGGAGAACATAAATAATACAACATAAAAACTAAAAAACTAAGACAAAAATCGTATAGAACTCCAAAGCAATCACATGGCTTAAAACGCCGCTAACGTGACGCCGTAACATAAACACAAAATAACATACAACGAATTAAAGTTACAATCTGTATTGCAAGTATAATTCGTGACATCTACTCGTACCAGTGCATTTGTAAATTGCTTCAAAGAGGTGGCATATAACAACTGCTAGTACATTATTCCAACATGAAACACAACGATGAAAGAAATCATTCTGATAGGCTACAGTACGACAGAAATGGGCTGAAATGTGAAAATCACCTATAGATTCGGTTAGACGAGCATGGCGAGAGTAAACAGACATGTTAAAGTAACGGTCGATGGGCCACGGAGTGAGGTTATGCATGATTTTGTAGTACAATATGAGGTCTGCCTTAATACGCCGACATTCAAGGGTGTCAAGCTTGAGACAAGCCAACCTCTCATTGCAAGATAAATTGCGTAACACAGTTATTCGCTTGGTAAAGTGACACTAAACCCTCTCAAAAGCATTTATAAGCTTACTACAGTCTGGAACTCACTGCCTGATATCACTGTTGACAGGCCGAAGTTGTTCGTACTTTCAGTAGCCTAATAGACTAAAAACCAAACTGTCCATGCAGACTACCCGCAGTCACTCCACTCGCAGGTTCATTGCCAGAGCGCCATTACCCACGCCGGCAATGCTTTCTTGTGCCCCGTGACCTTGACCTTATTTGACCTTTTGACCCCAAAATAAATGGGTTTCCACGACTCATGGTTGAACACTTATATGTCAAGTGTGTGATCCCAGCTGCATCGATTTTTGAGATCATGCGGATAAACAGACAGACAGACAAACAAACAAACACAAAACGCCGCTGATAACCATGTCACACGACTACCGTCGCCGTGCGTAATAATTGACTATCTTTCATATATTCTCCCGCTAGCAACTGCAGATCTGTATAGACCCACGTCACATCTGGTCATAATATTCAGCACGGAATATGCGGAATTATTCGCGGGAATTGCGGCATGAGAGCGGCTCAAAATTTCGCGATGCGCACATCACTCCAACTGCATCCGCAGACACGGCTGCACGGGCAGACGAGTGATGCTGCTATTGTATTAGGCCTATACGACGAGAAACCGGTTCGTCAGGGTGGCACCATCAGGGGCGTATCCATGGTATAAAAAGTGGGGGGACGAATCATGGCGAGCGCGAGGAACGAGGCGAAAAGGGGGGTCACCTGCTTAGGTGCCAGGTACGGAAACAAGTGACTGGATCTTCTGCTGTTAGAACTGTAAATGTATGTGACGCTTATTACCCATGAACAAGGTGTGTCTTGACGGTTGTGTTTACGGGCGTCAAAATCGTCGTCCGTGCACGGACAGTTGTCACCAGGTGTTGAAAATGACGACTGTGTTGACGGCCCTTGTCCACTGTTCCATCAGTCCATCAGTCATCTGGTTATATTAACCCTTTCACCGCCAGACCGAAAAAAATATAATACGTAGCCAGTGTACGGGTAATAGCCAATACCGCAGGCAGCATTATATCATATACCACGGTTATACGTATAGCCTATTACCTAGCGTCGCCGGATTCATCCGGCAGTCTGGGGATTATTATTATTTATTTTCTCCGCCGGAAATATCCGGCGGGCAAGGCAGCGAAGGGTTAAAGACGGTGTGTGGGCCGACAGTAAGCGATAACTGACACGGACGCAGCGGCATTCTGACGAAAAAAACTGAAACAATGGACAAGTATGCACCGAGATAATAATTCTCACCTCGACGTTGACGACAACAACACGTTCTATATGACGCTATAATCCACAAGTACTCGTCGTGTGTGGCTTTTTCATATATTCATTTGTTCCGTTTTTACCGCGCGATGCATGTGCATAATATCCGGACACTGTGTATATCCGTTACCGGTGTCTATCCGTCCGTCTGCTGTACATTGCTGTATTGTGCCTAAACCGACAGAGGTTATAGTCCAACAATGGAAAGATCGTTAGCAAAGAATCGCACGATTTTCTATGGAACTTCGCCACCTAATCTCTACTTTTCTCCAACAGGAAGATCGCCGCTTACGTCCTGTGAGAAATTGTGAAATCAGTGAAATCAATTCGACGATATAAGCAGCAGATCAGTCATATGCTGCGATCGTCATCTTGGCGCCTGTGAAGCAATATGTGCGTGATCTGAAAGAAAACTTATTATTTTCCACTTAAATTCTTAGCACAGTTTTCAGCGACTGTGTCGTCTTTACGGGCATTAGTATCACTAGTTTACACGCACGTATCGACCGGAAACAGGTACCCTCGTTCCCATCATCCACTGCGGCAGACGACACCGTAAGATAACGATGGATATATCACCGCATTGCGCTATAACGAACGGCTGGTTATCTTGCTATTGCGGTCCAATGACTGTTTGTTTGTTTATACGATGTCGTTACGTTACGTAATGCTTTTATCAACAGCAGCCAGCCGAATAACAATATCGTTGTTGTCGCTTACTCTATGGAGCGTTTTATCGGCGCTGCCTAAATATCGGGCCTGCCTGGCCCAACTCTGGTGACAGCAAAAATCATTACCGCAATTCATGACGTACTATTTCGAGGAACTAGGAGCGTTGTAGACTACAGACGAGAGGAACAAACAAACAAACAAACGAACAGCGAACACAGCTTTACAAATTCATCATTGACATAACGCAATAAGTACAATAGCACAGTAAAGACACTGTCACGCAACATTCAAAACCATTTATTTATTTAGTCATTTATTTATTTACATAATTATGTATTTATTTATTTCCAGAGACGTTTCGACGCAAGACTTTAGAGTCCCATAACTGAGTTACGTATAGGCGCTGCGTTAATGTTAGAAGAAGTTATCAACTTTTACCGGCACTTCTGGCTCCTGCATGCCGTGTCTATAAATGAAAAGTGTAATGTAACTGTGCGGCGTCCGTCCGTCCGTCCGTCTGTCTGTAAACGTACGCAAAAGTTCCATAAAATTAATGCACATGATTTCTATGACGCGGCGAATAATAATGACGTCATTGATACGTAAGCTTCGTACAGGTACCTAACGGGATGGAGGTAACCGATCACGGAAGAAACCATATAGCCTAGGCCTAATGACGCACGTAGTTCGACACTCCTTAACGACAAACGAACACGTAGGTCCCTACACGTCATTCGTGAGCGAGCAGGGCTCTTGTTAGGATTTCTTGAGCTGGCGGAGGCCCTACATACGACTCGGTTAGTCGGATGTTAATTTTTTTCGTATGCTACGTTACGACTGAGGTCAAATTTTGGACGTAAGCTGTACGCCAGATGTATGATTTTTTTTAACCGTATGCAACTGTTGAATGTAATTTTTGTAAGTTTTGCAGTTTTTAGCCGTATATCGAGATTTGTAAATTTTAAGACGATACGTTCAATAACGAGAGCCCTGAATGCGACACCGTGACCTTGCCTATCGGCATGCGTGTATAATAATGACGTCATTAATACGCAAGCTTCATACTGGAGTATAACCGATCACGGAAGAAACCATATAGGCCTAATGAGTAACGACGCGGGTAACGCGACACTCGCTAACGACAGACGAACACGTGCACGTCATTCGTGAAGCGAGAAGGGCTGTCGTTAGGATTTCGTGAGCTGGCGTACATACGACTCGGGTGATTAATTTTGTCGTACCGGTACGACACGACTGTAGGTCCAATTGTGGGTGTAAGTCGCACGCCAGTTGCATGATTCTTTGCCCATATGCACCTGACGAGTGTAGCTTACGGTTGAAGCAAAATAGCAAATTAAATTAATAACCGGTAATTAAATGCGTGCATTTCATAAAATTAAACTTTTCCATAAGGCGTATTGTGAAATGCCAACTGAATATGCCGAGGCATTTTCTTCGACGTACGACATTTCTACCGACTTCAGTTTTTGGCTTATCTATACATAGGCTACAGCCGTCGAGTTTAGCAGTTTTTAGCCGTATCTCGCGATTGATAAGACGTACCATACGCGATACGTCTACTAACGAGAGCCCTGAATACGAGATTTGACACACGCGATCACGCATGCTCCAAAAGCTGACACACACAAACCTGGCAGCAGCAGATATTATTGAACAGTCTGCTACAAGACACGGTCGTTGTGGCTGACGAACGCGAAGTGTTATATAGTAGCTGTAAAGATGGTAATGGATGGACTGGTGTTGTCCGACCTCGACAACTCTACGGATGGCTTGACAGATGGCGAGGCATCAACCGTTGCTACGTCGACAGCTTGGAGGAACGTAGTGGGGCAGTCTGTGTCGGCGAAGGCGCCGGTGGTACTGGGTCTGATCATTGGAATCGTCAGTGTGGTCACCAACTCTGCAGTCCTCGCTGTGCTGGTCCGCGCCCGCCGCCAGTTCGGCAGCAGTGTTCACACACTCATCACTAACCAGTGCGCCGCGGACCTATTCACCTCTGTGTTCTTTATGAGCACGCTTGTCCTCATGGTTACGCACGGCTATCACTACATGTACGACTATACTATACTTCTTGGAGGCTTTTGTTTCCTCGGCTTCATTTTCCGAGTTAGTTTCTAACTTACGTACCGTAGAATCTCTCAAAAGCGACCGTACGGGACTGGGTCTAGCGGCTATCACTACAACGGTAATCCAATTCTCGACGGTGCAATTTGCATCCTGTTTGAAGGCGTTGCACTGACCGGGCTCGGAGTCACGGCCAGCATTCTCGGCCTTGTGGTCATCACTCTGGAGCGCTACTTCAAGATCGTGCACGCCATCGCCCACCGGAAGCACTATCGCAACTGGATGACCACAGTCGGCGTGATCTTACCGTGGCTCGTCGGAATGTGTTTGGTCCTGTTTCCGGCAATGGGTACGAGTAGAATTGTGAACGGTCGGTGCTTGAGGCTGGGCGTGTGGCCGAATGAAGCTATGAGATTTGTAAGTACACATCTTTCTTTACCCACTCCGACGGCTGTCGCGGAGTGGGGTTTTTACCTCAGTTTGTCTGTCTGTCTGTTTTTCCGCACGACATCGCAAAAACTAATGCAGCTGGATGAACAAACTTGACAAATGAATGTTCCACCATGAGTCCTGGAAACCCATTTAGTTCGGGATCAGCAGGCCAACGGTCAAGGCCGGCGTGGGTCTTTGCATGCACTCTTGTGGTTGCTGGCTTCTTATAGTTTTTAATACTAACATTATGTTAGGCCTATTTTAGCCTCGCCCGTTCTACAAAGTTGAAAGAGCGGTAACACGTTTCACGATTGTCTTTTCTCTCATATTTTCTTTAAAACTTGAATCTCACAGAAACAACAATGGCGATCAGCAAAACTGTCGCGGGTGTTTGTCGAATGTGGAATGAGAACAAATGGTCAGACATTTGGTAAAAAGCCGCATCGCAGGGAGGCGAATTTGATAATATGCCGGTCTAATTTTTGTGGGAACATTTCACAAGTTTTTTTCGGGGAGGCGAAAATAACAGTCATACGTTAACGAGTATTTGCCGGTATAGGGTCATTAAACATTTAACGTAGAGTTACGCAAGGGCGATGATTGTCTGTCTGTCTGTCTGTCCGTCTGTTAGGCATTTGCGGTTGTCCGTCTGTTGCTGCATTACGTCATTCCGGTCTGCGTCTTCGCCTACTGCTACGGGCGCATATTTCTCACCATCAGACGCCAGAGCAAAGTTGTCGGCGGTCAGTCGGGTCGTAGTCAAGGCGCTGTCACGGTGAACACATCAGCCAATCAAACACCTGGACAAGTACAGCAGCAGGGAACAGGTGCAGCAACCGGCGGCAAGTTGTCTCACACGGAGCTGAACATTCTCAAGACGATGATCACCGTCATTGTCGTGTTTGCGGTATTCTGGTGTTCAACGTCAATAACAAACTTTCTTCTACATTTCGGCGTAAGTGTACATCAATACGCCACTTTCATTTTTATTTAACAAGGAGCTCAGCTATCATTTTATTTCCGTCTTACGTCGGCAATGCCCATAGAGAACTGATCATTCCAATCATTCCAGTAGGAAGCGTCCTACATCCTGTGAATGAATCGATGTCGATGACTGCAAATTTTTTTAACGATTTCCACGTCCTTTTTTACTGACGCACGAGGCATTCAGTCAATTATTAGGTAGCACCGCAGCACTTATACGGCCTATTGTTATACAGACGGAGTAGCGTGGTCTGTGTGTCTGTCTGTCTGTTTGTCACGTTCGTGAGCCTTGCAAAACGGCCAAACCGATCGTTTTGTAGTATTGATTCGGGTGTCACATTACATTCCCCCGGTGAAAAATTCGCCTTCCTGCGATGCGGCCTTTTGTCAAATTTTTGACCATTTGTTCTCATTCCTTTGTCTGCGCGACTAATGGAAATTATGACACTTTCAGTAGCTGACGACTGTATTGACACAAAATCGTCAAAAGAGTTAAAGAATACGCAATATTGCGAGTAATTGCAGTTTGTGTATTACTTGACGTCGGCCAATTTGCTTTACTTACTATTAGGCGGCGTCGTCTGCACGCAGTACTGGGACATGCGGCCTGTTGCTATCGCACGTAGCGTGGTCGCACGTAGCGTGGTCTGTGTGTCTGTCTGCGTCTGCGTGTTTGTCACACGGCTGTCCTGTGCATAAACGGCTGAATCGATCGAGATGCCGTTTGGGGTTGACTCATGTGGGTCCAAGAAACCATATGTTATGGAATCAAGATTGGACGAGTCTCGTCGCATCCACCAGGGTGACAAGTAGGCTATGCGACTTTTGACAAAATTACTTTAGACGCGTGTTACTTATTTATTGCTGTTTGATTAGCCAAATGGCATCTGCAGCGTACACAGACGCAAAAAAACTTCGTTGTAACTCACATTGCAAACTGTTGTACATTTTGTTGAATACGATTGTTATTTACGCGTCTGGTAGATCACGCTCTTTGACCGAAATGCTTGGTTCCTATCCGCCACCATCACGTGGATTACTCTGTGTCTGAACCCGATCATGTATGCATCACGTTACGACGCCTTCAAACGCACACTGAAGCAAATGCTGAACATAAACTTCGTCGGTTCCAGCTATGGCAACAACGGTTAAAAGACCAGTATTTAGCGTTAACCCACTATAGCTCAGTGTTCCCAAAATAGCTACACTATAATTCATGTATTCGACGCCAGGCTGGCTAACCGACCTTTTTGAGTTTTTGACTTTCGGGCACTCTGGCGCTCAGCCCTGAGCGCCAGAGTGCCCGAAAGTCAAAAACTAAAAAATAGTCGGTTAGCCAGCCTGGCGTCGAATCCATTAATCACTGTCAGCCATTTTGGAACTCTGAGCAAAATGGGTTAAACGAAAGACAGTGAAAGGCATGTGTCTGCTTAGATAGATTAGATAGATTTCACTGCTGTAATTATAGCGCACTGCAAACACGTCTGAACAGCGAAGACGTCTGTTGACGATGTAGTAATGAGTGATGTAACGCACTATAACCGATACTTTCTAATAACAGTAACAACTAGAAAACATAGGCAGTCGTATCGACATGCAGACCCACGCCGGCAGAAGCAGCAAACGGCCGTAGCACCTGTGCGACCGTGACTGTTTTCGTAACCGTGTGACTTTGACCTTTGACCCTTTGACCTCTGGGTCAAAGCATGCCGAGCGACAACTATAGAGTATATGTGTACCAAGTTTGGTGTTGATAGCTCAAGCCGTTTTCCTGTTAGAGCGCAGACAGACAGACAGACAGACAGACAGACAGATAGACGCGACTGAACGTTCTACCCATCGCGCCGGCGGCTATACAGCCGGCGTGGGTAATAACTATAAGTGGTCTAAGAATGGAGACAATGTAGCAAGACACCGACGACCAGTTTGGAGCATTGCAGCCGGCCGGCCGCAGTTCCACTGTCGCCGTTATTGTTTTTGCTGCGTAGAGGCGCAGCACTGACTCAAACTGCATACCGGGCCAGACAAAATTGATTGTTTCTCGACAATATTCTGCTAAAAAGTGGTTGATAACGAGCTCCAGTGACGGTTTTTCTACATTAGTTCGGTTTGCCTTTGGGAAGTCGGTCAAGGTTTCGTCGACTCTGACGCCGATTTGCTGATGTACACATTCAAACGGAGTCGCGGGACCGATCATGTTCTGTCAGTAGACGCGTAAACCAACGATACGTTACGTTACGATTCAACAATCAAAGTTCGATAAATGTCGTTTCTTTCGCTAAACGACAACGCTCGTATATTATATGCGAATTTATAGACTTCGCGCAAACACTAGGGCCTACACCGTATATCACACTTTCATCGTGTATATTGTTTAACTGTGTTACACTCACGTTTTATTCTACAGGATTTTACAATGCTGAAAGATACAAGCTGAATTTATTATTCTATACTGTTACAGAAAATTAATGAAAATCTGAAATAACCAGAATGTCCTCAATCGAGGTCGTACCGTCCACTTTAGCAGAATTTTTATTTAACTGACTGAATAAACATACTCCTTCTGTTACTTATTTTCAGTTTTAAAAATCAAGTCTGCTTTTTCTATACTGCTTGTTTTTGACTCTCGCTACGCCACGGTCAGCCATCCCAGCAGATACTTAGCTCTTGTTTTCTCATCATGTGATCGTGAACTTTAACATGCAACTTTGAACTTTGACCTTGACCTAGATTGTGTCAAGGTCAACCGGCTGGCCAGACATTCAGATCAAAGATCATTTAGGTCATTTTGATCTTGTACAGTTTAATAGTTTTATATTACGTGCACTTACAATGTGACGGTGTGATTTTTAAAAGTGTTTTATTTTAGTATTCTTAGCTTGCAACATGTAAATAATGTTTTGCTGCTAATTGTATTACTGCAAAATTATATCTACATGCACACTGTAAGAGGCTGTGACAGTGAGGTCCTTATGTTACCAATGATCAGATATTATTGTGACTGTGTGTTCTGTAACGTCTGTTATTATCAATCAACTAATTTACTGAATTACAACTTATTCATTTAATCTAAACCTACAACTATTATCACTGGCCCGCCTAATGGGCCAGTATTGTTTTGCTCGCTGGCGTCTGTCGTCTGTAGCGCTACCGGCGGGCGGGCGGGTTGGCCGCCGGGCGCGTGGGCGGTCGGGCAGCCTAAGTCTACACTGCACGATATGATCCGAGTTGTTTTGAAGCGCAGTTAAACCCTAACCAACCAACCAACCGGTTATAATCAGCCCATAAACATTCAGTTATTATATACACAGATAGTCCACAGCCACCTCGTATAAACGTATGAGTTTCACGCCTATACTCTCTGTTATACACGCTGGCGCGAAACCGCTTATTTGGTCCAAATGGCGTCACTATTTGCTCTTCTTTCCCGTAACCTGGTCGAGTGCTGACCGATTTTCAAGAATTATTTCGCACTGACACTTGACAGTAAATTTGTAGAGGTTACAGTCCGACGTCGATCGCGTCGAACGTTTTCGACTCACTTTGAGATTTTTCGACGACGTTTCGACGGCGTCGTAATTTACTTGTTCAATTCCGACTTCAAATTTTTCGACGATGCGTCGGAATTTTCAGTCACTTCTTTCTATGTTTTTTTTATTTTCTCTTAAAAGTTCATGTTAATTTTTCTTCAGTTTTCTATAGGGACTAGGGCTGTAGTTAAATCATCGAGACATCGACCGTTTTGCTTTCATAATAGTTGTTATCAGAAATATGCAACCATATTTTCTGTGTGCGTTATTGCTGTAAGGAAATCGCAAGAATTTATGTTAAAAGTTCGTCGACTTTCTGTATTTTTTTCGACGACGACGCCTACACCTTCACGTCGACGCGTCGTAATTTTCTCGACGACGACGCAAGGGATTCGACTTCGACGACGAGTCGATGTTTTTTCGACGACGTCGGACACTAGTAGAGGTTCCACCGCACCTTGATAAACACGTCGCTACACTACCTCGTAAAACAATCGACTCATTTCTGACTGATCGTGACTGTTGGCTTGGCACTGCGTTTTTTTCTGCGTCACCCGTTGTAATCAGCTCACTGAAACGTATACGGATCATGTTATCTACACTAATAGAACACGCCGCATGGCTACTCGGCTTCGCGTGTGAATGCACAGAGAGGCGTCGTGGGTATGCGTACTGTATACAGATAAAACTGTTATGATATATATTGACAGCACGTGCCGCATTTCATTTCATCAATCCTTATCACGTAGATTACATCCTGCGAAACTTTACTCTAAGCTGGTACAGGCACCTGCAGCCAATAGTCTCAAAAAAATAAAAAAAAGATCTAAGCTACGCCCTTCTGAAATCCAAATGCTACACGCTATAGACCATTAGGCTAATGTAAGCATAGCGGGACATTTGAACAGTGGCGTATCCACAAGGTTGACAGGGGGACGTGTCCCCCAGACTTCAGGCCGGGGGGACACAATGAGGCTATAGCAGGTTTTACAAGCCATAGTCTAGGCTTACCGGCATGCATGTAAGAGAGGCAGTTTAACTGCAATACAATTAGCTCCCAGAATGTACCAAAACTTGCCATTTTGAGCTCAAAAATCTAAAACGTTTCTGGGAAAGGGGCATAGCCCTCCCTAGACCATGTGGGAAGGAGGCACCCCGTTCCCACACCCTCACCCCCTCGGTGCCTCGTTCCTCGCGCTCGCCATGATTCGTCCCCCACTGTTTAAATCGTGGATACGCCCATGCATTTGAAGTTCTGAAAGTCATTTTCACTTAAATAATCACGGCGCTTTACAAATGTGTCACTTATTTACGTACTTACTTGTTATTTTCTTGCTTAAAAACGTACAAGCTGTTTTGGCACATCTGGGTGCAGTTTGGAACTATACTGCATTATGCAGTCTAATTGGACAGTTTACTGAGAACGTTTCGGTTCGTACGGAATTACAACCCATTCGGCGTATGGTGCGCTGAGCCGATGTGCTGTACACAAAATGAAATTTACATTACATTTGCATTACATCACGTTGTAATTTCAGTCGCACAGCTGATGCTCATCTGCCGATCGTGCAGAGATGAGAGGTTAAGTTGGTCTAAACGGTCGTAAAAGTTTTACGTCCGTACGCGCGGGTGGATTGCGTATATACTGCGTGTTCGCAATCAAATCACAGAGCGGCCGACAGCGAAAGCCGGAGAGCAATTATCGGCCGATTAATCGGGCGGGCTTCTGTTAACAGCGACCGATTTTACATCGACCACAGATGGACAACGTTCGAAGAATAGCGATACAATGCAGGCACATCATCATGCGCGTCTGCCTGCCTCAGGACCACAGCAGTAGGCCTATAGGATTGATTGGCCGCGTCGCCGACTGCAGAGATGAAGCTGCTCAAACGTGTATAAGGAAACCGCAAAAAAAAAACGTTTGACAAAATATTTAGGTGAATTGTTCTATACACCGCCAATGTGCAAAGGCGGACAGTCAGTGGCGCCCCCTACTGGCCCCATCGACGACTGTTGCGACCACCACGGCTAGCCATCATGCTTGTGTAATAAGTAAGCAAGTAAGTTAGTAAGAAAGTGGTTTATCAGCAACATAAACATGATAGTGTTAACATCACAAAACGACACAATGTGATATATGGTTTATGAATACAATTTACGATCACGCAACACGAAACACTCAATGGCTACTGCAAAGAATAACTTTGCTTATTATTTTATAAAAATGCCAAAATGTGTCAAAATGGTCGAATAGCAAACGCATTATTGGAAGTAACGGTAAGCAGTGCTGAGTAGGCTATTCATCGCCAATTATTGTCCTTATCGAAATTTCTGGACATTTTAATACAGGGTGGGCCAAAAAAATGATACCTCGCGTACATATATTACATTGTACGAGAGGTATCACTTTTTTAACCCACCCGGTAAGTACATTCTAACGTCATGCCATCAACTTTCAAAACTCGTTTCATATTTTTGTGAAA
>Ga0209780_1000615_pt1 | contig 19876 bp, 11 predicted proteins | sample WorMetexBAHAMAS2_FD_187384 | JGI IMG/M metagenome (GOLD analysis project Ga0209780, IMG submission 187384) | Marine gutless worms symbiont microbial communities from Max Planck institute for Marine Microbiology, Germany - Inanidrilus exumae... | ecosystem: Host-associated > Annelida > Digestive...
AAAAATCGTAATAGTGACCAAAGGCGTGATGCCTCGTTGTGTACTGACGGTTACTCTGTTACCAGCAATAATGATGAAATATCGTTATTTGATGTTGCTGATGTGGATAATGCTGTTTTCAATAAGTTAAAAAGAGGTAAAGCTGTGGGAATTGATGGTGTGTCTCCTGAGCACATCCTGTATGCTCATCCCTGTATTATTATTCACTTGAAGAATCTGTTTAACATGATACTCAGACATGGTTATGTTCCACAATATTTTGGAAAAGGTATAGTTGTGCCATTGATTAAAGACAAAAATGGTGATCTGAGTAACCCTGATAACTACAGAGCGATCACTATAAGTCCTACTATCTCAAAAGTGTTTGAATTGTGTCTGTTAGATAAATATATTGATCTTCTTGATAGTCATGATCTTCAGTTAGGTTTTAAGAAAAATAAAGGTTGTGCTATGGCTATTTTCGGTGTGCAGCATGTTATTAATTATTTTTGTGCTAACGGGAGTACAGTTTACGTGGCATCGTTGGACGCTAGCAAAGCTTTTGACCATGTTAATCACGATACTTTAATACGTAAACTACATGAACGGAATTTACCATTATGTTTTATTGCCGTTATTAAGAATTGGTATGACAAGCTTACCTCTGTGGTAAAATGGAATTCAGTGTTTAGTATGCCTTTTGTAGTCAGAAGTGGAGTTCGTCAGGGTGGTATATTATCACCAATTCTCTTCAATGTATATGTAAATGACTTGGTTAATAACCTTGTGGATAAAGACTGTGGATGCCATGTTGGTTCAGTTTTCTTTGGGTGTTTCATCTATGCTGATGACATTATTCTGTTGTCACCTTCACTGATTGGTCTGCAAGCAATGCTTGATGTTTGTGCGTGTTATGGTAATACTCATGATATCATTTTCAACAGTAAGAAATCTGTATGCATGGCTGTAGGTAAATCTGTTATTGCTCCATTGCCTTCTATGTCTATAGGAGATGATAATATCAGTTGGGTAAAGAGTTTGAAATATTTGGGGGTCACGTTTGTTGATGGTAAATATTTTAAAGTAGACACTTTGGTCTTGAAACGGAAGTTTTATGCTGCTTGTAATGCTGTTCTGTCAAAACTAAGGGATGCTTCTGAGCCAGTATTATTGCATCTGCTTCGTACTAAATGTCTGCCTATACTGTTGTATAGTCTTGGTGCTATGCAGTTGTCATCGAAAAATGTCAGAGATTTGTCAGTGGCTTGGAATGATGCATATAGAAGAATATTTCATTACGCTCGATGGGAGTCTGTGAAAGAGTTGATGTATTTCTGTGGTGATTTGGATATGGAACACTTGTACAATATGCATAGATGGGAATTCATGATTGATGTGCGGAATAAGTTTTCTTATTGTACAATTTAGCTGAAACAACTAGAGTTTAGTAACAGTGGTCTGCATCATTTTGCTACTTTGTATAAGTGCTATTCACGGACTCATTCTCGCATTAAAGCGGCTGTTTTGTGTAAATTTACTGAAGTGGTAACCTTGTGCTAGATGTGCTGTGTTTAATTTTTATTTTGTACTGTTTTAATCTTTTTCTTTTTATACCTTCTGTTTTTGTGACGAATAAAGTTGTATATAATTTACGTCATAATTTACGTCGTGCCCTACAAATTGACTCAACTGGGTCACGACGCTCAGAAATGATTGTTGATCGTTGGCGCACTGTCTATGATACGACGCGACGTCCAGTTGCGTCGGCGTCGCTATGAACACTCCCACGACGCAACTCAACTCGACGTCGCGTTGAGTTGAGTTGTCCCGCTATAAAACCGGCTTTACCTGGACGTCGCCGCCAGTGGATCTGAAAGTAGCCGATCCGCATGTAATCAGAGCGATCTCTGCGTTAGACTCGGATTCTTTTTTCCTTGGTTGGTAAAAACAGCCAGCAAATTAATGATTACACTGCATGCAGGCCGCTTGGTTGCGCTGTCATTGTCTTTGTGCTGACACGTGGCGGAGAAAATTGTTCGAAACTTATCGACAGCTCGCTCTGTTAGTGCCGATCTGTCGCTGTCTGCAGCCGACTTAGAAGTGAAACCGAGGAACGTAATTTCCGGTCGTGGCGCGGTGCCTTTATTTACGACGCAATAGGCCCATACGAAAGGCATCGCGTACACAAGCTCAAAACCAGCGAATAGCCAGCCAGCTTGTCAAACAACAAATTAACAACAAAAACCTTAAAAGATAACCGACGAGTCGACGACAAAAAATAAACAAGAAACATCATCTCTGGAGTCCCTGAAAGCCGTTCGGGTAGTCGTTTGGTTCACAAATATTAGGCCTACCTATAGTTGCATCCGGATATTATCATTGAGCCGCAACTTGGGTCAACCATCTTCACTGTCCATGACACACGACTATAGCAATATCTCGACCGATGTCATACTTTAACACACTCGACGATTCGAATAATGTCAAATGTTGAACCAAACAAGCTGAAATGCTGCGACATTAGGCTGTTCCTTATTACTATTATTATTTTTTAGCCCACCAGCACAAAGCCGCAGGCATGAAAATTAAGCTAAGCAAAAACAACGACCACGACGGAATATTATTATTACAAAATTTGTATAGCGCACAAATTCAAGCGTGCTCGAGTCGGTGAGTTGGTCGAAACTTCCAGATATGGGCAGCTAACTTGAACGGTGGTATGTCACCATCTTGCACCGTTGATCCTCTTGTCTGATGGCACGGGTAACGTACAGCAACGTTGAGCTATCTTATTAGTTCACGCCAGTCAGATATTTCACTTCCGAACTTGCTGGAGACGACTGCAGACTGTGACAGTTGATACTTTATGAACATTCATTGACGTAAGGCGCTCCTCTATGGTGTGCCATATATCAAATGTACAAGTTTTGTGGCGTTTCGTGACTAGCGTATCAACGTTGGCACGTTGGTGATATGTTGCTGCTGCAGTGCTGGAGATGTGCGGAATATCGATATCGAAAACACCGTGGTGTTATTAAAAATTACGGTAGTGTATGTCGTAGACTTGCCGAATATTGGTGGCGATAAAACACTGTGTTGTGAGGACAGATTAGTGATTACACGAATTCCGTTCAAAACCACCTTCAAAGTATTGCAGGATGCGACACTATAACATGTATGATGTTGGCGGAGACAGAGAAATAAACGCCCACAAACATAAAATATATCCCAAGACGAAGACATATTTTCGCGTCATATCTTTTATGCTTTTCTATTATTGCTACCAGCTTCCTGGTGAATAAAGGTGAATATACCAATGCCGATGCGTTGTAATGTGGTCACTGGTCGGGGATCAATCAGTTCAGCTAGAGGTCACAGGCTAACGAACTTTCAAACGTTTGATAAGCAGTTCCAAAATGTGATAATTAACGGAATAAATGAATGAAAGAATGAATGAATGAATGAATGAAAATGCGAGGATTTTAAGTGCGTTTGAAAACCGACTGAGAGCCGGCTTTGTCTAACACACTATGTAAACAAATCAAGCCGTTGAGCGAAGTAAAGCCGGAAATGGTCAGGTAGTCCGTGGAGTCAGTCCGAGTGTGTTTTGTATGCCACAGTCGCTTTTGCCGCATAGCGTGATGGCATTTTAAGTTACAATCGCACAGTGGTCCTCTACGGAGCACGTAGGCCGCCCCCGGTAACTTACTTAACAGGACTTAGTATGTACGTCCTCGTAATATTCGGACGGAAATGTACGGTGACCGCGTCGCGTGCTGCTCCCTGGTGAGTCACGTTGATTATGCACCGACTGGACAGACAGACGGACGGAAGGACGCCAGACCGTTACATTACGCTTTTTGCGTAATGCTAGGAGTAAGTAGTCTGATACTGACGCAAGCAATCGACACTCCAGATAAAGCGTGTAAAGGATAGAGGCACGTTCACACCATCTGCGTCGTGAAATTTTGTCGTGAGGTTACAATCACAAAAGTAGCATATAGCCACTGAAGTGCATATACCATAAAACAAGGTGTCGCCCTAACGGGACGAAACTCTACTGGCCCGTCAGCTATAATTAGACTGAAGGCGGCATGACGTCATCATCTGGCCTACGCGAGTGAAGCCACCTGCAGCCAAATTATAGCCCGCCGTGGAGTATTACAGACGACGACAGACGCCGAAGATCAAAACAATACTGGCCCCCTACACTATGTGTTCCAAGAATTCGATGTTGTCGCATAAACAACAGTTCTCGTTCATGTGGGAATGCAATGACATCATTGAGTATTCGACTAAAGTAAATATGTAGACGTCTAACGTCGTTCGACGCGATTGCTTAGTCAACGAGATATACAGTCGGAGACGGCAGACTTCGCCCCCGGTGCCGCCATATGGCGAACTCGACGAAACATATACGACGTCGTCTCTGATTCTGTCCATTCGCTCTATCGTGTGAAACATGATGTCATCCGTAAAACCGGAAGTACATAACTTATCGCATTACCGGCAGAGGAGAACCGAGCCACGGCAGCAGATAAAATGCCGAGAAAATTAGGCGAAATTTGGAATTGTGTTTTTTTGAGATATGCGAGCGAACAGACAAACAAACAAACAGACATACAGCCACGCTGCTCGCAATACTTCGCGCCCCTACCTGGGGCAAAGTAACGAAAAACATATTCCGGGTTGCTTTGTTTGCTTATGATTAAAAATAACTTTCCGCCCACAAGTCTCCTCTTTCTGCTGTTAAATGATTCGTTAAAGGAAAGGAAAAGAAGAGTATGTCTACAGCGCCATTTACTATTCATGCATAGTCTCAAAGCGCTCAGGCATGGATCACACAGTTTTACCTGCAAATACATCATGCCTGCCTTTTCGTCGTAAGCGTTCACCAGATGGCGCCACTCTTAACTGAGTTAACAGACATCCAATTGCAGCTTACTACTCATCTATCGACCCCAAAGGGATGAAAGGCTGAGTTGGCCTGGTTGGTTAATGTATAGCGGACGGTTTACCCAGATAAGTGGTCACCCGTCAGCTACAGGTCGAGCGCAGGACCGGGAAAGTTTAGTTCGCCGGTCAAAGACCGACGTTCTACCGCTGTGCCACGCAGCCAACCCTCGTTAGTCGCGAACCTCGGTAAATATTATTTCCGACAACTGTAATAGTCCAAGTAGAGCTACGTGGCTGTTGTATGTGTTTGTTTGTCCGTTTAATTACCTTTGAACGACGTGATATTTATTTGACATGCTGGTGCATCAAGTTCTATCTAGATCAAGTTGGAAGGTCAAGATCACAGGTCAAACTTCACGCTCACAGGACGAAAAAGTGTTTAAAAGTTGCTGGTGCGACCTCAGGAGAAGACCGCTATACCGTCATCACGGTGTCTCCAGTGTCGGTATAAATATCGTCGGAAATTTCTGAAAACCTGCACATCACTAGGCAGCGGCGTGGTCTTCGAGGGAACTGTAAAGTGTCGCCTGCAGACGGGAGATGATAGGAAGATGGAGGACGCCGTACTGCGTGATTGCCATGCAAATGGCCGCGATATGCCCGAATAAACTTCCCACAGTTCTGCCTTTCTTGTCATATAACGTTCATTTCAGCTAAACTCTCCCGGAAATTGCACATGCGGCTCTATCGCAGATGCTGCACGAACTCCACCCACTGGGTCGATTAGACGAGCCTTTCTCACCGCGACAGAAAGAAAAGGCGCCGAATTACGATTTACAGCGAGCCAGCGATCAGCTGCGAATGGTCTTGTTCTCCGAACGTTTTCGACGACGCTCGGTATCAACGGAACGGAAGTGCTGCGTGGGTGCACGGTAGCTAGACGTAACTGAAATAAACGCTACGCTCACCGGGAGTCGACGATGGCTCTTGTTATTACCATATGCTCGAAGAGCCTATATTGGAACTACTCTACGGGGCAAAAACGGTCTTCACGCGATGGGCAATAACTCCATCTGGAAGTGTGAGCCAAATGTGGGGAGCTGGCAGATTGTGGGCGCGATCCGAGCAGTAGCGACAGTTTGAGAGGGATCTTTTTTTCAAAAAAATGCAAAAATTGCTAACAAAATTACCAGGTCTTGCGACTTCAGGCCGTCATAACTCCGCAATGATTACAGATTGCCGGAAATTTACTTTTAAATGGTCCCTCTACGAGATGTCTGGTTTCCATTTTTGCCGTTACAATCAATGCAAAGTCTTTTATCTGGGCTGTAAGTTCCGTACATGAAACTACCTACCCAAATTTTTGGCAACGTTCGATGTCCGATATTGCGTATTAAAACCAATAATACGCTGCAGTGCTAGTGCGGATTAGCGAGCGATATATTGAAGAAAAGCAGATTGAATTGGAAACTGAAAATAAGTAACAAGGCAGATAACGCTGGCATCACTCAGTCGCAGCACGTGACACTAGGTATCGTCGAATGCAGGAACTAAACAGGTTGTGCGTCAGTAAATAAGTAAACAGATGTGATACCTGTCTATAGTAGGCCGGTGAGAAAAGCTCTCTTCGAGCTTATATTGCAGTGTGTCTCGAGATATACTGCAACCCTTCTAGTTGCTATTATTTTGTTATTATTATTATTATTATTATTATTATTATTATTATTATTATTATTATTATTATCATCATCATCATTATTATCATCATCATCATTATCAACTAAAATCGTACACGAAGTACACAATGAACATAAACATGAAAGAACATGAAAAATCAATAACTACACAAAAAAATCTATCAACGCACGATCGACTGTCTGCAACAGAAAAACGCATTACACCATCTCTCAGCAAACTCCTGAATTATGCCAACCATTCTTTCAATACCACTGTCACCGTTAGGCCTAACTCTCAATTTCTGCATTGATTACAGATCTAACAAATCTAGCAGACACACTCCATATCGTTCACAACAAAACTGGCCAACGCAGAGCACATGAGGCCATAAACACACTATGCTTTGCCACAGAATTTCCGACGAAATTATTTACGAACGTTTTTTGGTTTTACCAATTTAAACGTGACGGTGTACGAAACAAATAACATAAGTATGTAAGTCCAGTGTTGTGATCTTAAGACCAAAATCTCGGATCTGGAAAACACTCGAGTACCGTTTTAAAGGTCTCGAGGCAAAGGTCTTGGCTCAAGACCAAACCAAGACCTGATTCAATAGCAAGATTAGCAAGAGAGCAAGAAAATAGCAAGAAAATATACAAAATTGCCATATTCAAAAGCAGACTGTGCACTGGTTGACATTGTACAGTGTTTAATTCATCTCTGCACAGCTGGCTACAGCGTGGATGCCTGCTAATTCTGCCATAAACAGTGGTTGATAGTCGTAAATATGCGCCTACACTGTGTCCTAAAAGATCTGTCCACCTTTTTATTCTTTGAATAACTCTGTCAAAAATTCACCGATTTTAATGATTTTTGGTATGTTAAATCTTGAGGAAATTTGACACCAAGATCGAGGAGCTTATAAATTGCCCACCTTACCTAAAAACTGCTTAAATCGACAAATATTGAAATGATAAACGACTGTCGACAATTTTTGCCTTTTAGTTATCTAGCAAAATAGATTATGGATAACTTCATTATGGAGATTAGAAACCGCCAGACTTTGTTTAATTACTCCGGATAAACTTCTCTACTTCGATATTGCCACTTATCTGTACTGGTTAATTTTGTTAATTTCTACGTTTATACGTTTATTATATCAGTTTTTTTAAATTTCCTATATGACTGACAGCAATAAAACAATTACTAATAGCAACAGCAAGAAAACAGACAAATAGCAGACAGAACAGGAAAGAAGCAAATTAAGAATAATAATGTAAAAAAACATACGAACATTTTTGTTACGCCGAAGAAAGATTTTCAGCGTGTTGTAATTTAGTTGCAATAATGTCATGTACCGACGACTCTCGCGCAGCCGGTGTTGGATAAAACCAAACAAATACAATCGAAAACCAAAAAGAGCGAGAATTAAATGCAGATAGCCGATGTGGGGTCAACGAACGCGCGAGATGATGTGTCTGATGGCAGTCGTGCCATTCGGCTGGCGGGATTGTATTTTTTACTGCGACGGTGATCTGAAATGCAGATTATTCACCGATCGTTCATTCTGACTACCGAGACGACGCTACATCTGGAATCTGATTACCTGCCAGCCGTCGGCAAGTCATACTGGTACGAACCCAGACTGCGGACACCTGGGGAAAGGACCCGTCGCTTTAACTTTCCCCCTATAATTGCCAAAGTTCCCGAATTTTTACATCTAAAAGGCTCAAGTCGCCTCAGATCTCACATTCTGACGTCACTCTTTTAAATCTAGGCTAAAGACTCACCTCTTCTCTCAGGCTTTCTCTCATACTCCTACTTATGACTAACACACTACCTGTCCCAAGCGCCTCTGAAGTTACGACCCTATGGCGCTATACAAATATCTTTATTATTATTCCTACGTCCGAAAGACGTAGTTCATGTACGACCCAGAGATCGTTAAAGTTTTACGGGACTACCTTATCACCGCATCGGATGCATCGGCCGGTTCGGCCCATTTCGCATTTCGGCCTGTTAGCTAGGAGGATAGAATATATAAATTCTGGAGTGCTGACCGGCCTATTTCAACAACAGACGACAGTGGTCCCCTAGTTCTGCGACACGGAGGACGCCATCATTTTCGTATGTTATCAATAAGGCATCAAGATCTGTAGCTAACCTCTACAGTGGCATGATTTTCTGCACAGCAGATTTTGTCTTGAAAGAAAAAGGACCATAATGTCCAGATGTCTGGATGTTATCGACTGCCTTCAGTCCTGAGTGACAGTGTAAGATAGAAAATGTTGTCTTCAGTGTGAGCAATCGCAATGGGGAACGGACCCGTCGCGTGTGGGCATAGTGTCATATGTGATAAGGTTATTTTCAGTGTGGCTGGCTGTATTAACTGATTCACATTGGGTTACGTTTAGCAGGGTTAAACAGTCATTTTCGGTCAGGGTTGGAGTGAACGTTAGGGTTATGGTTTGCATTAAGGTTAGAGCTGACGTTGCGCATTGCATGGTCTCTCAGCAATAACTGAGTTTCTTGTTTACAAAAAAAAACCGCTTGACTGACTCATATGTCGGCTGCGTCTTTGTTGTCACAGACTCACGGACGATTTGAGTGTTGACTCCAAGGTGGAATAACAGCCTGACGACTTACTGTCTGTGTTATAGATTATGAACCAAACTATACAATAACAGTGCTGCATACAGAGACTGTATTAGAGAAAAGGCGACAGCCTCTAAGATTATTCGTTGTATGCAGCAGTGTTATTGTGCAGTTAACTCTAACCTTAACGCAAACCATAACCTTAATCCAACCCCTAACCCAAATGACACTTTCTCTGCGACAGCTGAGCTCTTTATATATAGCTTAGCAACAGTTAACAAGATTTAAACTGACAATGCACGTCGCACGGTCTCTCTGCACTGCAGTAATTGAGTTTCTTGTTTACAAGACCTGATTTACTCATACATGTATGTAGGCTGCGTCTTTGATGTCGCTGAACATTTCAGTGTTAATTTCACGGTCCAATAAAAGCATGATGACCTGCTGTGCCATAGCTGCACACAGTGGCGTCACCAGGATTTAGTGCCAGGAGGGGCACAACATGGGTGTTTAGTTGTTTACGCGAAGCGACTGTTAACATATAGTCATTGTCAGACTTTGTATAGGTCAAAGTACACTGAAAAAAAAAATATTGTAAGTCGAAGGGCACGTGCCTCAGTGCCCCATAGCTAGTGACGCCAATGACTGCCCAGTTGAAATCCTGCCGGTGCCAGATATTTTTAAAACTTCTTCCCCAAATTTACAAAAATTATAGATTATGAACCAAACTGTACCATAACAGCATAGGCGTTATTTTAGTCGAGACGGGGGTCCGGACCCCCACTTTTTTGGCTGGGAGGACGGACCCCCACTTTATAAGTATACCAAGTCAGAACTTTTGCTTGATCTCCCTCACTTTTAAGACCAAAGTTACGCCACTGCATAACAGCGCTGCACATAATAAAAAATCTAACAGAGGCATAACGCCTTTTGTCTGCGATAGCTGAGCTCTTGTTATGCTTATGCTTTACAAATCTTGGGAACATTCCGAACACTCAGCGGTATCTCGGATATTTATTTTATTTAGCTCGTGGGAAAAATACGTTCCAATTCCAGTTGTCTCTTATTTGACGGTCCGTGCTACGGTGCTGGGCCGGAGGGCTTAGTGATGGTCGATAAAAGATCGACACGTCTGTTGTTGTCAAGTCGTCGACTCTTTGCGGCAGCCATTCAGAGTATCGGCCTGAAATTCTGCTGAGACGATATGCGTCTCCGTCGTCTACTGGACCTGTTGCAGCCTGCTTTCACAGGTGTGTGGCTGTCGACTACGACGGAAGATTACAGAATGTCCGAATAACCTCCAACGATTTTCTAGGATAATTGTAGGTTACCAAGCCTACGAATCCGTGTACGGCTTCCTATTAGTGGTCAGTAAATGGCTTCGTTTTCGAGATAATCGGTGGGCATTACCGCATCAGTAGCGGAGTCCGTGGATAATCGCTTGCACGGGACAGACAGTGCCGTCCGTTATGATGGGTCCATCTCACTCAGTCGGCGGGAGCGTAATTACAGTAGCTGCGACGTGAAGTCGCCGATGTCGACGGTCGCATGGATCATGACGTAGACCTCGCTGTTGCTCATCGAGTTTCGTCGTTGAGAAAACTGATCAGCGACCACATCCCTTCAGTGCGAATAAGTGTCATTAACGCATATCACCTTCTGTCTCACCTGGTGCGGCTGCACCACTGTTGATTCTGTTAATAGCATCACTCATCTAGTCTTCACACTTCTTATCTGCAGCGAATGGATTTAACGGACTAGATATCCATGAAGAAATCCATCTGTTTACTTTTCAACTTGTCCTGCTGGTGATTAAATCAGTTAACTGAATTTACTTGAACTGCTGAATCAGACAGACTGTTCCAACGGTTCAGAAATCTCACAGAGAAGAAATACAGTCGGGTATCACATCGGCTGTGCTCTTTAGCCAGTTTCCATCTGTGCTATTACACTGTTGGTTGGGTCATCTGACCTGTAAAATCGTCTCCGAAATGACCTATAATGTGTCGAGTGGGACGTTAAACCTTACAATACAATACATATGTGACAGGTGTATGGCTCCCATCTGCTAACTTGAAAAAAATGTCTGTGGTAGGACAGTGAAGATGCCTCTAACCATCTTGAACAGTTCAATTAAATCAGCTCGAATATACCTCAACATTCTGACGAACAGTCAACTTACGTAGGTGAGTGCATGGAACTGCGGTTACTAGAGACTTAGTTCCTTCCACTACGTCCAGAGAACAGAAACAAAAATAAGATAAGTATATAAATCCAATATTGTGATCTCGAGACCAAGGTCTCCGGTCTGAAAAGCACTCGAGTCCCGTTTTTAAAGATCTCGGCCTTGGTGTCGGGGTAAAGGTCTCGGCTCGAGACCAAAACCGAGACTTGATTCAATGGCGAGGTTATGGAACATATTAATACACATGTTGCTATATTCAAAAGCAGACTGTGTACAGCTTGACGTTGTGCAGTGTTAAATTATTCATCTTTGCAAAGCTGGCTGCAGCATGGATGCCTGCTAATTCATATATACGCCAGAGGTTGATCTCTTCATCTCCCACAATCTTGTGTGAAGTCCATTGCTTCTTCACATGTAATTCCGACTGTCTCGAGGTCTTCTGAAAACGTCGGCATCTATGTGGTCAACTTCTCCTACGTCGTCTATCTTTCGACATCCAATAGCCTACCTACATTGCTGTGCTTGCCGAGCGTTGTTTTGGTAGCCTTAAGGTTCGTTCACACCGGATTCGGTGCGTTGTGTTGCGGCGTCTTGCGACAAAACGACGCAACATGCTTCACTTTAGCCATACGTTCACTAAAAACACGGATTTTTATTCATATAAATCTAAAAACAGACATTGCGTGCACATGATTGTGTGTAGATTAACCCTGGGAAATACATTATTTTCTTTTATAGGCCCACCCTATGGAAATGTTTGCCTACAAATATTAGAAATTCCCAGACTGTTCATTTATTTAAACGACATTATAAATCATTTCTTACCAGAAACATTGCATAACAGTGTTAGTTTGATTTTTGTTCTTTCTTTGTGCGGTTGTATGGGTTTCTTTCGATTTACTCGTTTCTGTGTATATTTAGTTACTGTGATACTGATTGTTGGGTAGTCTTACATGTAAGAGCTTTGCTTCTTTAGACTACCTTTTGCCTATGGTGATACTGTTTTCATTTAACTATGTCATGTTTTTGAGGCAATAAATGGGTGTCCTTAATTAATTTATTCAATTATTCATGCTTGGCGCCGCTCGGCATCACAACGCCTTGCAACGCATAGGCTATCCAGTGTGAACGAACCATTATGATGTGACAGGCAAAGCATATGCGTCCTCTGGTTACCCACCCACGCCCACGGCAGAGTTTTAAGCGGCTTTTATATGCGTTTGTTTTTCCGCACAATGTCTCATAAACCGATGCAGCTGGGCCCCATCACCAAACTCCACAAAGAAATGATCCACCATGCACGAGTCCTGTAGAAATACCATATATTTTGGAGTCAAAAGGTCAAAGGTCAAGGTTACGAGTCACAAAACAGTGCCAGTGTGGATTTTTGCATTCTTGTGAGTGTTTGCTTATTCTATTTACTGTTTCACTCAGCTGCAGGGAATGTTGTTCTTTCTAGGATAGACTGCAGTTAATAATACGTTAATGAAAAACAAACAAAAACTGACCGATACGTGTTTACTAATTCCTAAATATAAGCTATCCAAATGGTAGTTTGACTGTGGCGTGCAGGGTGTATTAAAATAAAATGCCCAGGAGAAAAAGTTTCATGTTTTTAACTGGCTAAGATTTTATGACGAAATTTTTAGATTTAAACGACTCTTCAAACCTTTACCTATTATCGGGTAAAGGTTTTAATATGCGGTTGAGTGGGCGGTGATCGGCTGGCTCCTACAGTACTGTCTATTAGTGCCGTCAGTAGGCGGCAGCTTGAGGCGGCCCGGTAATGATAATACGATACGATACGGTAGATATACGTGCGCTCAAAAGCTGACGAGATGGCCAGCTTAATCTTGCGTACGGCACAGAAACGAAAAAATTAAGACTAAACAAAAAACGAGTACGTCAGTGGGGACTGACCTATATCCACACATGCCGATCTCACGTCCACACGCCGCGCGATATTCCACGAACGGCGCATCTCTAGGTGGGCGTGGTCCGCGCGCTGGCCTATTCGTCCGATTTTGGGTTTCCGGGGAAGCAAACTTCACAAAATGGGAGATTCCCTGCCTTGGACGTCGATGAACCGCCGAGAAAAATTTGACGCCGCTAGCTTTATCCTCAACGGAGAAATTCGTAACCGTACAAACACACACACAGACAGTAACCGATATATCCACACCTTGCGTATCGGCATGTATGGATAACAAAAGCCGAGTAGCTTAGACGAAACGGTCCGGGATTAGCTAACGCCAATCATCCTCTAGTTCTGAGACTAAAAGCGCTAATGGTCACGACTCACGACTCGAACAAAAAAGCGAAGTGTCCATGCAGAACTTTACCTTCACATTTAGCTTATCTTTGGTCTTGTAACGAGACCAAGTCTAGGTATGCCAATGCCACTACTCACTTTCATTTTTCTAAGGGCGGGCAGTTGAGTTGGCCTCAGACGGCGTCCATGATGTGTCCGTTAAAAGCACAATCTCACTGCGAGCCAGCCGCGTGAAACGATTGTTCACACCGACTGACACGATACGATACGGTACGGTGCGGAATGTTTAACGTGTGTTAAAACGTTCAACGTGTAGTCAGATTAAATATTGCACGGAATCAAAGCAGAAAAATAAGGAAAATTGACTAAAAGCAGAAACCGCTATAGCTTAGGAGATACGGCGCGGATGATAATCCGTGGAGTCAACCCTTAGGAGGAACAGAGTCTAATAAATGGTGGGAAGGATAGGATTTGTGAAAGGCAGGTATTAATCCGGGAGAGAGTGAGGGAGTTATGGATGACGAGAGTAGAGTGGTGTATCAGCAGAGGAAGAGGATGTGACAGGCGTCGGAAGAGCTGAGTCAGAGATTGACAGATTAGGATGAGGTTGACAGACAGAAGGTATTCAATTCCATGTGACAAAGTAAAGTATATCGAAAGGAACGATCAGTTATTTGTAGCGAGGATGATCCAGACAAACTCTGCTTGTTGATCAATCTTGTACCACCTGACGTTACTGTCGCCAGCCGCTGTTCTTTTCTAAACTGTCCATGACTGAGAAAAACAAACTTAGTATACCGACTCATGCTTGTCACGGTTTTCCGACGTTTTCCTTACCAGGCCGAGTTTTTCAAACACTACCAGCTGATTCGGGCAACATGACCCAAACAGTCGAACAGTTCCGAGATCATAAATATTGTAGATGTAAAAACATTTTGAATTTTTATTTGTGCCACGTTTTTACGTTCTTATGGCCGCTTTTTCTACCGCAAATAAATCTTTCATTGACGTTAATGGGAGACTATCTCCCGTTAGTTAATTGGAATTAATCTCCCGGCATTAACGTTAATAAAAGATTAATTTGCGGTGGAAAAACCGGCCCTTAGAGTTTTAATATTTTTGGCCACGAAATAATATAATTTTTTTGCAAGTCGATTAATCTAAATAACCATATGGGCCTATTATTCACTTGCAAGCTGTTTGTCTATACGTGTTAGCTATCAGAATCTATGCTAATATGGACCGCAAAATTCTCCGCTGTGTTTCGTGTTATCTTGTATTTAAACACGATAGTCATTAAACGTGTGAGTTGAACATGTATCGGTAAGATTTTGTACAATGTTTCCAAACTTTTTTTATTTTTGTCACCTTTTTTAACGTTTTTAAATTTTAATTCACCGTTTTTTTGCACTTATGCTGAAGTAGTCGTTGTGTGTGCAACCACTCCAGCCTTGCTGTGAGATCTATGCTGCTTGCGCGTTCCTGAAAACAAGTGAATTTCTATTAGTAGTTTGACCACCATTGAGTCGACAGCTAGTCTGATGAGAAATAATCTAAGGGCCAGTTTTTCCACTGCAAATTAATCATCCATTAACCTTAACGGGAGATTAACTCCCATCAATTAGTGGCAGTTAATCTCCCATTAACATTAATGGAAGATTAAGTTGCGGTGGAAAAACCGGCCCTAATTGATGTACATAACAGAATTGCGCAGCTCTACACCAGAGTCCGCATCAATGCAGCAGCAGCAGCAGCAACTGGTGACACGGCGGTGTCGCACGAGGTCTATTGACACTGTCAGCGGCGACGCATATTCTCTCGATACGACGCCGTAGATATATACACAGCCGGCGTCCGTTGTGGCAAGGTGTCGTTAAGCTTAATGGATGTCGCCGACGACCGAGCGTGACCTCTTGACCTCTTGACCCCTTGACCCGGACGCCGTCGGCGACACGCAAGTAACGCAATAGGATTTATTTGTCGTACGCAGCTCTGACGCGGGTTTCAGACGTCATACTCGCACAAACTGAGGTAAGTAGTTTCTTTATCAGACGTGAGTACCTCTTATAATAATAAAATAATAATAAAATAGGATTTGTATAGCGCCGTAAAGTCCGAATATACAGAGGCGCTGACCATATACTCGGTAGTAAACTGACTTCAACGAGGTATCTGATCTCCGCTCCATGCCTGCTCCCTGTCCTGTGACGAAGCGGGCCTGTTTTAGCATAGACGAGCTCATATTGGCTAAAGACAAAAATTGTTTCGCCAAATGTCTAATATAAAACACTGTCTACATTCTCTGCTTCCCAAACAAAGAAATAGCAAAATGGGCAATTCTCTCAAAAGCCGCAGACACTATGTATTGTATTGCCACACACTGAATCCACCCTGTTTAAGACGTTTTCGAAATACATGTCTCTTTTCGTACATTTAGTCTTTTCTGTTGTTACTGCGTTCGCGGGAGTGGAGGCGAAGTATTGCGATGAGCACGTCTGTGTGTCTGTGTGTCTGTGCATCTGACTGTGTCAGGTTCTTTTTTCTCCTTTTGTAATACAGAATTACTAACTCAAAATCAAGAGCAATGACAAAATAATTCCTTAATAATTCGAGTTCAAAAAGTGTTAATAGTTCAGGCTTCCGTAGTCGATTAAAAAATAAAAAGGAATGTCTATAGTTACGCATCTAACAGTCTGTTTGTCCGCGAGGCTATATCCGGAACAACATGCGCGATCTTTACCAAATTTTTGTGCCTGTTGCCTATGGCCGTGGCTCGGTTCTCCTCCGGCGGTGTGACGAAATCCCAAGAAAAAATGGTAAATTCGGAAGCTTTCTTCCCCACTGATAATGCATTATACAACATAGCATACAAAAAGGCTGAACCGATCGAGATGCCGTTTGGGATAATGACTCGGGTGGGCCCTAGGTACCGTGTGAACAAGGGTGTCATTTTGGAGCACGGGCCGTATTGACGGTCCGTTATCACGGCCAGTGAACACGGGTAATGCGTACCGACCCTTAACAACAAGCTCAGCTACGGTATCTCTGACAAGCCACTGGATACAGTCGTGCTGAGTATGGCACGACCTTGAAATCGGGGTTAAGGGTTACTCAAGGTCACGGTTGGTTGCGTGGCACAGCGGTAGAACGTCGGCCTTATGCCGCCGAACTTTCCCTGTCCTGCGCTCGACCTGTAGCTGATGGATGACCACTCATATGGGTATACCGTCCGCTATAGGTCAACCAACCAGGCAACTCAGCCTTTCATCCCTTCGGATCTCTTCAGATGAGTAGTAAGCTGAAATTGGATGTCTTCCACCTCAGTTAGGGGCCCTGGGGTGGCGCCATCTGGTGAACGCTTGTGATCCATGCCTGAGCCCTTTGAGATATACATAATGGTATGTCACATTATCATGTGACATTTTCTTAACTGTAACACCTATAGTGGTTCTAGCAGTGGCATCGCTACTTAGGCCACTCTAAAAATTGGTTGATTGATTGATTGATAGTATATAAATGCCGCTATATAAATACTCTTCCTTTCCTTTTCCTTTCATCGGAACTGGTATCACTGAATACAGCAGATGTAGATTAATATTGACGGTGTTATATATATTCTAGCTTCGACTTCATTTGGTACGGTTTACACGCTATAACCGCACCTTTTTGTGAAATCGCAACTTTTCAACAACCGTTACTATTTAGTGTCCCATAAAAGTTGTCTGTTCCATGTTTAGTAAAGTAATTGTTTCTTATAACGTCTTCGACTACATTTGCTGTCAGCGTCTAAACAGTTGGAAAGTAAGTCAACTTCAAGAGTTGAAGACATGTTGTTTTGTCTGAAAGTTCACGTTTGCCTGGCAGTAAATTTTCATCTTTATTTACCATTTATAATCGACAAAAGAAACATACAGAAATGAACAAACAGACAGACAAAATTCAAAATTTTTCAAAAATAGTATATTGCCGAGAAATAACATTTCACGTAAAACATACACAAGACGGTAGACGTAAGCACAGAGTTGTGGGATTTTGGGACCATTCCAATCAAATGCTGACAATATATTGTGTTTTTTATTTCCGTATCTGGGCGTCTGTCAATGCAGAGCTTCTGCCTTGATGTCCAGTTAGACACCTTATTGATTTTATCTGTTTTATTAATTTTTTTGCGTGAAATAAAGTTGAGTTCTGAGTTATTGAATTCCGTTCATTATCACAACACAGGATAAAAACACGACTTTTATTTTTACACTGTTAATTCTAAGATAGAAAAAATCGATCAAATCATACCTACTGATGTGAAAATATTTCTTCAAAGTACTTATTCAGGAATAAACCAAAGCAAACACTTGCAGCAGTCTTTGCAGTAGTGAGCCCTATGAATCAGTGTAATTCGTGTTTGGGTTTATTATTTAAATTTACTATTAGTCACCCTTTTTGTTTATATTTCTTGCATAATTTTGTTAATTTTTCTGATATTTCTACAATGTTTATGACAAGGGTGGCCAGTAAAATAAGCGTAAGCCTTTGCAGCTTACCACTGTATTGTATACTTTCGGCAAATACAAAGAAACGCAATACAAAAAGCAAAGCATACAGCAAGCAAATGAGTATTGTTATTTGCATAATGTCCGACATAAATAATTTCTGACAATGAAAATGTGTTATTGCACTTATTTTGATATTTCGTCATAAGTTCACTTACTGAAACAATAAAGCGTGTAAGATATTTAATGTCGTATCTATGACAGGTCCACTTTTAACGACTTCCGACGACAACATGGAAGGCGAGATCACTTACTTTATCACAATTTAATAATACTAATAATTATTTGCTATTATTGTTTAATTTTAACGTAATTATTACTACTTAACTATAACTTCATTTGTTACTGTATTTAATTGTTTTATTCCACGCATTAAATAATTTATTTTGATTATTTTATTCTGTTCGTAAATTTTTGTCCTAATTGATGTATGAGTCCGAAGGACTAAAACAAGACTATGATTATATTATTTTGCTTTTTGTTGTCGGAAACTGAAATGGCTTGCATATTTTCCATTAATTTCTGTCTCTACAACGATAAACAACAGACTGCAGTACTTATACTCATTTTATTCGCATATCTATATTATCATTATCACCCAAAGTTAGCGAAAGATCGAGTACCGGAGTAAAAGTGAATAATGGTGATGGTGCGTTCAGTTATTTGCCATCTTGTAGCCGACGTTGGTTTGTCGAAGGTGAAGTAGACTGTGCGGTTGGTCTGCGCTGGACGTGCGACGACGTGGGTGGTCGTGAAATGACATCGTGTGATATGACGGCGACGATGCGCTGAAATCAGCGCGCCGACGCGGTAATGGACGACGAAATTGACCGCCGCCGGGTGTACGCCTTCGCCTGTCAAGTGTCGTCAGATCGGTGAGGTCAGTCGCACCTGATCGTCGAGCATGTTGTCAATGCTGCGCAGCAGTCTCGTCTCGGAGGGCACCAATCCAATCACGCAACACTACCGACTCGTCCGATTGGTCGGCGGTGCCGGGCAGGAAATGATCTGGAAGATCTACGAGGCGTTCCGTATCAGCGACGGAAAGGTACGTATATACGTTCCCCATCGACATCCAGTGTTGCATGCACTCGCTGAGTACCGATGATGATGAGCTTTGAGAGCCTTCGTGTAAAAACGTCAATACTTTTTGCTGGAAAAAGATCAGATTGGGTTAAATCATGCATTACATCTGCATATTCATGAGTTCTTGGATGCTGCTGTTTGGTCGATATTGCTGTCAGCCATCGTATGCATTATTCATGGGTTGCCCTGTCCCGTAGAAGGCCCATGACATATGTTACGTTCTGTCCGTTTGTCCCTCACGCACGGGTTCATGACTCGTGAATGGAATGCCACTCACTCTGAGGCCAGGAGCTCATGATGATTGAAGTCATGATATTGGACGACTATTTGATGATAATGTACAACGGTCGAACGGCGATAAATGGATGAGGACTGCGCTATTACTTAATCGCCTGCAGCAGAGATGCTGCTGCTGCTATCTCTAGGGCACCGATGAGACTAGATTTACTATCTTCAGTTAAACGTGTGAACTGATTTTCAGTTTTAAAAGATCACTAAAAGTAAAGTTATTAAATAATTGTTACATCGGACAGCCGAAAATAAAAAATAGGTAAATTTTTCGTCACTTTTGGTAAACATTTTCGGCAAATGATTTCCAGCATACGAACAAGTGTTATTATTCTGTTGCCAATTTTGTGA
>Ga0209780_1000616_pt1 | contig 19869 bp, 13 predicted proteins | sample WorMetexBAHAMAS2_FD_187384 | JGI IMG/M metagenome (GOLD analysis project Ga0209780, IMG submission 187384) | Marine gutless worms symbiont microbial communities from Max Planck institute for Marine Microbiology, Germany - Inanidrilus exumae... | ecosystem: Host-associated > Annelida > Digestive...
CTGTCCTTGATCCGAGAGTTGGCCACTCCACGGACATACTTTTTCCATTTATCTCTGTCTTTTTATCATTTATCTATCTTTGTCCATTTATCTACAGGGAGTTTTGTCCATGTATTGATGTTGTCTATCCAGGCCGTGCGTGGTCTTCCTCGCCTGCATGCACCTGGCATTGTTCCTTGCATTATTTCTTTCTCCAGGCAACTCCCTTGTTTCCTCATGGTGTGACTGTGTGCCACTGTTATGTGAATAATAGACATTGATTGACAGGTGATGCGGATGAGGGTCATGACTGTGCCGTGTGTGGCACTCACATGGAACATCTTGGTCTGAGTCGTCCGCTGACCAAGTCGAGTTGTTCACTGTATGACATTGCTGAGTCGCAGCTCGTCGCCGACATGAGAGTTTGCAACAACTGTCGGTGCAAGTCGATTCACAAACGATACATGCAGTAAGTGACACTGCATTAATTGTCTCTCCAGATGACTTAGCGATGGCTGTATCATTGGATCATGGTGTCGTTGTTGTGCGTCTTTCTTCATGAGCCGCCTGCTGTCAGCAATATTGCCATCATCATCATCATTATCAACCAATTTATAGTGCATCAGCTACCTTGGTGCAGACTGCCGTTGTGTTACAGGGAAATGATGAAAAGGCATGAAAAGGTTGGGGTGTGAATACAAGGGTCAGTTTTTTCACTTACTGCTGGAATATCTGCCATCGTGGTTTTACACTGTAGTCATTGGCGACGTATTTCTATGCAGATGTCAGATGCCGACATGTAAAGTGTCACGGCGCAAGACGCGACATCTGCGCCAGTTGCCGGCAAAGCTGAATGACTTGCCAGCAGAAACTCGCTCTGACGTCTTGAATAAGCTGCGTACGTTGGTTTTCTGTCAATGTAGACACCGTGTGTCTGTTGGCTATGTAATGTAAAGTATCAGGCAGTTGTATCGTACTCTCACTGAAGATAGGCGTTTTCCTATGGTCTGCTGTCTATCTTTAGGATTACTCAAAAAGCTGTGAATCAATTTTTGGAGCTACCAATTGAGCCACATATGGGACAAGCTTTTACATACTGACTGTCGGTACCAGAAGTCAGTCCCGATGAAGGCTTCTGACGTGAAGCCGAAATGTCGATAAACAGTATGTCATGTTTGGATGTATAATAGTAATTTCATATAGCATCCGCGTGAGTGTGATTGTGTGTGATACTGTGAGTGTTGCTGCTGCTGCTGACTAGAAGTGACCAATGATGCTGTGTGTTGGTAGAACTGACCAATGATATGCGTGGGTACAAGTGACCAATGATGCTGTGTGTTGACTAGAATTGACCAATGATATGCGTGGTTACAAGTGACCAATGATGCTGTGTGTTGGTAGAACTGACCAATGATATGCGTGGGTACAAGTGACCAATGATGCTGTGTGTTGACTAGAATTGACCAATGATATGCGTGGGTAGAAGTGACCAATGATGCTGTGTGTTGGTAGAATTGACCAATGATATGCGTGGGTACAAGTGACCAATGATGCTGTGTGTTGACTAGAATTGACCAATGATATGCGTGGTTACAAGTGACCAATGATGCTGTGTGTTGACTAGAATTGACCAATGATATGCGTGGGTAGAAGTGACCAATGATGCTGTGTGTTGACTAGAATTGACCAATGATATGTGTGGTTACAAGTGACCAATGATGCTTTGTGTTGGTAGAATTGACCAATGATATGCGTGGGTACAAGTGACCAATGATGCTGTGTGTTGACTAGAATTGACCAATGATATGCGTGGGTAGAAGTGACCAATGATGCTGTGTGTTGGTAGAATTGACCAATGATATGCGTAGGTACAAGTGACCAATGATGCTGTGTGTTGGTAGAATTGACCAATGATATGCGTGGGTAGAAGTGACCAATGATGCTATGTGTTGGTAGAATTGACCAATGATATGCGTAGGTACAAGTGACCAATGATGCTATGTGTTGGTAGAACTGACCAATGACGCTGTCCGCTGCTGCTCGTCGTGTTTCAACCGAGTGGTTCGCATGATCAACAGTGCACAGTCTGGCGATACTATCGAGTGCTCCGACGGTACGTCACAGTTTGCCCGTTTCCGCGTGGCATATTCTTGGGTTTTCATGTCGTGGTATAGAGAATGACTTTAGCAGAAATAATTGTAAGAGGCACAGTTGGATGTGACCATGGTGGCTCTGTTTGAATGTACTACAGTATGCACATACAGAATGTTTGGGCCATGTGGATTCTGGATATGTCAGAATAGGCCATGAACATTTGCAGACCGGATGTTGTTTGTACAAGATGAACAAATTACCTTGGCTTTAGATTTTTAATGTTCAGTTTACGTTGTGGTGTCTTTGGTTTGTTTATGTTATGTTTAGTTTCTTCAGTACCATGCTAAGTGATTGGTCTGCAAAGATTGTTTCTGAAATGGCTGATTTTTGACTATCCCATTTGTCAGAAAATTTAGTCATTTTCAGGGACATTCTTTGCAAAACTTAACCCAGTTAACTTTGAGGCTGTTTGAACTCAACCATGTCACCGGACTGCGCACTTCTTATGTTGTTAAGGTTTAGTCATTTGTTTCATGGATGGTATTACGAACGTCAGAGAGGAGCTAATGTAAAACAAGTATGTCCGTCTTCGGGGACTGACGTATATCCACACATGCCGATTTTACGTCCACATACTGCTCGATTTCGCGAACGACACATCTCTAGTGTGACATTTACGTCAGTGCATCTCTACGGTAATGTTTACATAGGGGTGGGCGTGGCCCGCACGCTATTCGATTTGTCCAATTTTGGGCTTCTGGGGGAGCAAAGATAACAAAAATGTGAGATTCTTTGCCTTGGACTCTGACGAACCACCTTGCAAAATATGATGCGAACGCTGCTAGCTTTATCTTTGGTGGAGAAATTTGTAACTGTACAAACACACAAAAAACACACAAACAGTAAACGATATGTTCACACCTCGCCTCTCGGCATGTGTGTATAAAAACATTTATGAAGTGCCATTAGTCACATAGGTGAATTGGAGGTGCTGGAGTTTGCCACTAGGGGGTATTAAAGTGATGTCCCTGGATGCAAGAGTGAGTGAGTGAGTGAGTGAAGAAGTGTGAAATCCAATGAATGATTCTATTATCTATACTTGTAGTAAGTGTTGACGTTCACGTGGAGGGTGGGATCAACTAGACCCAAGGTTGTTAATGCAATCATAACTGTGATCACTGATCGGTCCTAACTGCTTGTAGTTAATGTGATGTGTGCAGATGTGGGAGATATGACACCGTGGACTAGTGATGAAATCGATCTAATTAAGCAAGGTAAGTGGCTCGTCGTGAAGCTGAATGTCTCGTAACTATTCAACACTGAATGTTGTATCAGTTGTTGTAATTACACCCGGTCAAAATATATGATGTTGTTTGTGGTTCAGGTTTGCGAGAACTAGGTAAGAACTGGGCGGAGATCTCGCGACACGTCAGCTCCAAGACTGCCGCTGAGTGTCGACACTTCTACCATGCCGAGCGACAGAAGCTGGCACTTGATGATCTTGTTGCCGACTACCAGGCTTCAAAGGCAAATGTCATGTTTTCACATTGAACCAAGCAGCGCATTGCTGCTGCGTAGTTGTAGTTATGTTAAGACACCTTCATCCTTATCTTACCGATCATCTAGGTCTTCCACGGTGTACAGATTGTAACAAGTCACCTACTGACAAACTCTACAATTTGTACAATCATTCTATCACGACTGACCACACAGATTATTATTTGCACCATTTCTTATGAGTTGCATTGTTTTTAGGTGGACTCTTTTTGAGTCGACCTATTAAAGTGGGTCTCAAACGTCCATCCTTTTGTATATACGTCCAACATTCAGTGCCTTATCGGTGCATCTCTATTTTTTAGAGATTTAACAGAGCCAGCCAAAATCCGCATCTGTCGGATGCAGATTTCATGTGCAAAATCTGTCGGATGCGGATGCGGATTTGTCACGCGATGAAAATTAATACCAGCCATTATAACTACTGTGATTCAACTTAGTCGTAGTTGCTTAAAATTAAACAGTTACAAAGGAACTAGCAGTGAATAGTTAACATCACATCATTTTGATTGTTTTCTGAAATGTAAAGAAAACAACAACCGATCTCTCCATCAATAAAAAATAATTGTAGGGTTGGACCGAAACAAAATTGTGAATCCGTCATGATCGGATTTTAAGCATCCGACGTATTTTGGATTTTGGAAAAAGTGTCGGATTCTGTCGGATGCGGATTCTGACTCCGTAACATCCCTACTTTTTTACAGGCAGTATGTCACTCAACTTAGGCAGATTGATGCCAGTGATTAGGCATCAGTTTGGTCATCTGTGTACTGTGTGTCAAGCTGACTTAGTTCTGAGACGAGTGACAGGCCAACTCAGCTTCCTACCCTCAGCAGGATGAGAAATGAGTTACCTAACAGAGCACTTAATCATCTCTAATGCACTCAGGTATGGCATGTGTTAACGAGGGATCACACCGTTCTACCTGCCCCCACACGTTTATCCACACCTCTCTTTACTGCCCAGCCACAGAGCATCACTGCACTTTGGCCGGTACTCATTTCCCGTCCCGCTGAGGCTCAGTTGGCCTGGGTGGCTGATTACATATCAAGGTGGTACGTCCTCATCCCAGTAGTAACCAGGCTCGACGTAACTTCGTTAATACACCCAACACCGTTACCGCTGTGCCAGCCCGCATTTGTGGATCAGTCAGTAATCACATAGGTAGCATTAATCACATAGGTAGCACGTGAAAGTGTGTGAGCACTCGTTAACATGTGCCATATTAGAATTAGAAAGTACACTTGTATAGCCATTAAACGAAAAGAATTGTCTCTAATGCGCTGTATGCGTAATCTGCTTTAATACAAACGTCTTTAGAGAGCGTTTAAAGATGGCTATAGATGTCGATTTCTGCACGTTTTCGGCAAGTAAGTTCCAGGCGTGAGGGCCGGAGTACGAAAACGCGCGTCGGCCGTAGTTTGACATGTTGTAACGAGGAAAGTATAGAAGTCCTCAGCTTGCAGAGCGGAGTTGGCGGCTACCAGCGGCGTACCTCGTCACCTATAAGCTGATGTCATACACTTGGCACTATACCGATATACCGGCTGTGCTTTAATTTGCTCTGTGTGTTGCTGCTGTCAGGGAGATATGGATGTCGGTTCTGAAGATCAGATGTCGAAGGCAGCCGCTTCTGAAGATGAAGAAATTTTGTCTGACGACGATGAAGTGGAATCTGAAGACGAGAATTTTGATGTAGCGATGCAGACCGAAGTATCAGATAAGGACGTGGACAAGAAAATGGAAGCTGACGGTTTGTTGATGTTTATGCATGTAGTAAGTTCTTAATAACTAGTGAACACAGGTGGCCTTTGATGTATCTGTCTCTTACTTACTTCTTGCTGGTTTACACTGGCTGTCTGACGTTTTGATGGATGTCTGGTACATGTAAATTAATGACTTTCTGAAAGCATGAGTTTTTCAGTCATCACTGTGATTGCCTTTTGATAGTTAGCATTGTTATTTATGCGGACAGCAGTTGCAAGGGTAGAGTTTTCATCTCTGTTTGTTTGTTTTATGTTTTTCTGCACGACATCTCAAACCGATGCAGCTAGGATCACCCAACTTGACGTAGAATTGTTCCGCGAGGAGTCCTGGAAAACCGTTTATTCTGGGGTTAGAAAGTCAAGGTCACGAGTCACAAAAGCATTGCCGGTGCGGTCTTTGCACTCGCGTGAGTGCTGGCTTCTTCTAGTTCTCCCTGCGAAAGCGAGGGAGTATGTTTTTACCGGCGTTAGTTTGTGTGTTTGTGTGTCTGTCTGCGATCACGATAACTAAAAAGATTGTGGACGGATGTGTACCAGATTTTATGGGAAGGTTACGTGTTGTATTGCGATCGGTAGAGGGATGTGGAAGTAACGGTAATAAACTCCGTAAACCGGCGATTGTTTACATTGTATGCATCACAAGCATGGTGATGATTAATCGTACCCACAGTCGGCGAATGCGATGTACCTAAGTGCCGAAATGGCCCCGTGTAAGCAGGACCGTTGGGCAAGCTTTTGTGGGGAGTTGTACTCTGTCATCTAGTTAGTAATGTGCACGTTGCAGGTGAGGTAAAGGCCAGGACTTCGGAAGCTGAGACTGATATGACGAGAACTTCGCAGGTAAATGATGATACATTACGGGGTGAGACTCAGGGTGATGCTGCCAAGTCTTCATCGCCTGCTGCCGCTGCAGCTGTTAATGAACCCCCATCGTCAGTCGTGACTGGTGACTCCGACCACCAGGGCTCAGAGAATGGCTTGCAGCGAGCAAGGGACGACGGCAGTTCCACGATGTTGGATGACAGTCCCGTGCGTCCGTCGCGTAGCAGTGAAGACACACGCGAAGTGATTGAAAAGTCGGAAGGAGGCGGCGTGTCGTGCGTCCGTGACCTCATCAATGAGGCGATCGAGAAAACGCTTCAAGACCCAGTTGAACAGAGCCGATCTGTGACTCCACCGCCATCTCTCAGCGGTCAGTAACCACTTGTCACTAGAGTATTGGTCATAGGGCTAACAGATCGTGTGTGCTTGTTGAAGTATTATTGAGCTGCTGTGGCCACTAGTGCCCACAGGTATTGGCGTGGGAGAGCTGGCATAATGGGACTAACGCCTCTTCCCTCGAGAGTTCAGCGGTGGATGAAAAAAGAATGAGATGAGACCAGCGGATGATTTGCCGTGGTTATCTTCAGTGCTGGTGAGTGAGTTTTTTTCATTGCTTTAACACAGTTGGCTGGATGACAGGAAGAACATAGAGCCCATAAAACAATTCGTGCCATTTATCCTCAAAGATTCTTTTCCTCGACAAGTGGGATATGAAAACCAGATTTACCTGAAAAAGATTCGCTAAAATGGAAGTGAGGTGTTTTGTTGGGCTTTGGTCATCAATGCTGTATATCATAATGCTGTTATATCACTTACCGGGTGACTAGTCGCCTGGAAAACTCGGAAAATTCAGGGAATTTTAAAGTGATCGGGGAAAAGTCAGGCTAACTGAAATCTGCTTCATCATGCAGTTAACATACCAATGACACGAATCAATTGTCAGTTAAGTCAGTTCGCACTGAGAAGCTGGAGTTGCAGCTATTGCCAGCTGTGGGATTAGAGTTCCTCGTTGACACTGTTGTCGTCTTCAGTAAGTCGGTTACGATGCTTGAATCCTTGGCTACCAATCCTGTCTTTAATTAACGTGAAACAACGACTGTTGACCATAGCTTTAAGCATTATATTGATAACCTGTTGCCTGCCCGTACTGGAAATGTCTGGGAAAAGTCTTCCCGAATCACTGACAGCAGTTTCTGCTGGTGAAAGGCCCTGAAGAACAGTCACAGACGCTTGGATAACATTCACGTGACTAACACCACCATCAGTGCCACCTCTGTTTTTTGTCACCGTATTCTACGTAAACGTGGGTTTGCTTGTTCCCTTGCGGGTCTCGTCCTCGATTGGTCCGGAGGAGAACATCACTGGGATAATCAATGGGATGTTCCCTTGTGGTCTGGAAAGTGGTCATCGTGCACTTAGAAATGTTGTTGTGAGGTGTTTCACATGACGCAGCTGATTTCCAACAGACTGGTTTGTTATCTGTGCTCCGTTTCTTGCTGGTGTGTGTTGTTCTTGATGCGAATGACATGTTGTCATAATTGTGCCATTTTTGTTTGCATTTCTTGCACTTGTCTGTGCATCCCGTTCTTCTGTAGTTTGTGAAAACTGGTTGACCATTAGCATTTTAAATATGGCAGATAATAGTGATGTTTTGATTGAATACAATTAGCCAAAACTTGTGTGTTGAAGGCTGTGTCGTTGTTTGTTGCCGATGAACAGTGAGGATGAACACGTGTCGAACTATCAACCGCGAGTCGGAACGTTTCTCGAACGATCAACAAAGATCGGAGTCGGCTAATCCGGCTGTGAACTACCGTGAAGTGCGGATGTCGGAGGACGTGGCGGAGGATCTGTCGCGTCCGTTGTCGTCGTCGTATCCACAGCATGTTCATCGACCGTCGGCGCATTCTGGCATTGTTGGTGCGGCGTCGGTCCGCCTGCCGGAAGAGATTGCATCATCTCCGATGAAACTGCCACCGCCGGCCCACAGTCACCACCGCCGTGCCGATGCTGCGGCAGACCACATCCTCGTTGACACGAGCCTGCGCCACCGCAGCCCCGCCAGAAATATGCCGTCGCCTCGAGGATACGCCGTCGGAGACCATCTGCCAACTGACATGCCACCGAGGGAAGATTTACCATGGCCGGCAAGACGCACTGTTCCTCCACCTTTGCCATATTTACCGCCAAATCCGTGCAGCATCGAGTCGGCCAGTGGAGCTGTTCCGAAGTTCAGTGCTACCGGGACCGGCCCACCGCCGCTGATTCACGAGCCAGTGAAGGGTGTATCTGGCGCCGGCTCGATTGTTCTTGGAACACCACTGAGTCCGGAACAACGACGCCGGCACTTCGAACTTTCTTCGGCCGTCGGCATGCTGTACAAGAAAGGTAACGACCCGGACACGATGCGGTCGGGATTTGCCGGCGCTCTGGTTACGCCTCCGCCGCCGTCGCCGCAGCAAGAAGGACAGTTTTCGATCAGCGCGAGACAGTCTTCGGTGCCGTGGCCGCCGAGCCACTTGCAGCAGTCGGTCATCCGCTCCACGACCGGCGATGCAAACGTAGCGACGAGCTCGCGTGATTTGCTCTACAGCGATCTGATGACTGCCCGCCAGATGCCAAGAAGCCAGGTGGCTGCTCCGACGGATGTGGGTGCCGACCGTCGGCGAACGTCACCGCGCAGTGCTGGGTCCTACGCCCCGCCGTCGTGGCAGCATTCCACCCGCAGTCGAGACGAGCTGACTGGCACTCAGTACTTGGACACCGTACATCGTTTTGACGTCCTAAATACGATGCTGCCGTGGCCAGTCCGTCCTCCGGCCAACGTCGCTCGCTACAGCGTGTGTGGAGAGCCGTCGCGACAGTGCTATACTCCGCCGATGCCGATCCAGAAAGCTTTTATCAGCCGTGAACCAGCATCCGGCAGCTTCACAAACGATGACCGCCCATCACGGCAGGACGGCTCCGACGTCCATTTGCGCAGTCGATTTCCAGATCTGAGCTGCGGAGGTCCGAAGATCAGTCCACATTACAGAGACGTGGCCGAAAGCATCGCCGCTTGTCGTCATGCGGAGGTTCGACGATCACCTGCGAGAGACTCGGCGGAAATGTTATCGGTCGGTGGTCCACGACCAGATATCCAAGGAAATGTTCAAGCGTCCGGGTCAGGGAAGCTGACGGCCGCCCGTCTGATTGATGCCTTTATTATCGATCAGATTAACCAGAACGTGGGACAAACGGCAGCAACGTCTCCGGGCCGTAAATTATCCGGTGCCGGGAATCTAAGTATTCTGGAGCGGCTGAGTGTGGAAACTTCGGCTCATGGCCAGTCTTCAGCATCTGGCCCGGCGCACAGTCCCGCATCGGCAGAGAAACAAGATCAGCCGCCAAAGCCGTCACCGTGTGTCCTGGGCCACTCCGGCAGTAAAGACTTTACCCTCAACGATCACATTACGTCGTTAATCATGGATGACTTCAAGCAGAAAGATGCAGGTGCTGCGGTCGGTTTGGCGTTTGACACTTCGACAAGTATCGGTAAGATTCAATTGTTTGATGTGAAATTTGTCATGCTTTCCACGTTTCCTAGCTGTTCATGGTTCACCATAATTAACTAGTAACAGTTTTCTCTCATTGGTATGTGAATTAACGTTGTGCATTAACACTGCTGTCTGTTATAAGGCTGATTGTGGAAGAATGCACGTTGTTTACATAGGTAACGATGGCACGCAGCAGGTGTCGACTGAACCAGTAGACGATCAGACTGAAGAAAGAGATTCGGAGCTTGGCACCAAGTCGTCAATCGAAGCCTGCTCATCGCTCGGCTGTCTTTCACCACGCGCTTCCACCGATGCACTGCTGCCGAGTTTTCAGCCGGACGACGATGCCGACGTCAAGTCACCGCAGCCGTCCACTGTGTCCGAACATCCACAGCGGAATTACCCAGGAGCCTTGCCTCAGTTTGCTCGACGGCTAAGTCGATCACCGCGGCCGGACGAACTGTATCCAGGCCCTGGCCGTGCGTCTTATGCTGGGCATTCCCCGAGGCCGGGGCCAGAAGTCACGCCGTCGGCTGTTCGTCGAGCATCGTATTCCGAGCAGGGGACACATAGTTCTCCACGCAGCCCCGCAATCGTCGTCGAGGACTTGACAAGCCATTCAAAACTGGACCGGCCTTTTCCGGAGACTCGACAGAGCTCGTATCAGAGCGTAGGAGATGGTAACGTCAGCCGAGAGTCGGCCGAAAGTGGTATGGACCTTCTCCGAGTCGACGCGTCAGCCACTACCGTTAGCAGGCAGCCGAGAGATGCCGCGGCGAATTGTGTAAGCCGAATTTCGGTGCTTCAAGTAAAGTAATTGCCCTACTGACATCTGTGGTTACAAGGTATAGAGATGGCTCAGGCAACATCATTGAGGAGACCTCTAGTGTGTCCTTCTCAATCCATATGAGATGTTGCATGTGCGCAGTAGAACTGCGCCGACAAATTCCTCCAGTTCTTACCTGGGGTTGCCGGCTAACACAGGTGTACCTTTATAATGACTGTAAGATGATTTGTCATCTATAGTTAATTGTCATTCACTACTGCCACCTAATGGCCTGTTTTCATGCTGAACGTGGGTCACATGGTCTTCCTCCTTTATGCATTTTTAAACCAATTTTTGCCATTAACGTTAATTAGGTCAAAATATTCTATTTTTGTGCATCAATAACGTGGTCGTCTTTGCATCTATTGCGCCATTGCCATCCACGTTTTGCGACTGTTGACAGGGTTGAATTTGAGAAAGGACATGCTGCTTGTAAAAATTATGATATCATCTGTCTCCACCGTTCTCTGTTGAAACATAGATGCCAGACTGTTGGCTAATATTGGAAAACTTGAAAAGCAGCTGTAAAGTGGCTGTGTGATTGTGTTATCATGATCTGTAAAATTGCTTATTTTGACTGAGAAGACAGTGGTGATGGAATGAAGTTAAAATCAATTATAATCAAAGTTTTCTTTGTCGGCAGATATTTGTGTGCTTTATTGGGTCGAAAGTGTCAAATGTCTGTCCGTCTGTCCATGCTTATGTACCTTCGTGCGTACGTCCGTCTGTCCACAAAAAGTTTTTTTAGTTTCAATTAAATTTGGCGTGTAGGTAGAGGTCAATGACTGATGCATGAAGGTATGCAGTATGGCCAAGTCAAGGTCAAGGTCAGGAGCATTTCAAAGTTGGAAACCCGGCCGTTTTTAACAGTTATCACAATGGGAGCTGGCAATTGACCATGGATTCTTAAACTAGGGCACAATATCTAAATTTGGTCAGGATGGATTTGTTATATTTGTCCTAGTTTTTGTGTCACGTGACTTTGAAGTTGAAGAAACGTCAGTGGTGAAGAGTCGACCGTAAGTCCCGTATGGGGCTAATTTTTTTTTACTGTAAATATACCATGCTTTAGTGAAGCACTTAGACGGTGACACTTTCTGTGTGTTTCAAGTGTTGAATTGTATTCTGTTTGTGACAGTCCAGTACTTTAATGCTTTGATATTGTTACTTGGGTGACATCCTGCACATTAAAACGTTTGCCACTTATCCCATTGATGTTCTCCTCCGGACCATTGGAGGACGAAACCGGCAAGGGAACAAACTGACCCATGTTCACGTAGACTATGGCCATGAAAACAGAGGTGGCACTGATGGTGGTGTTAGTCACGTGCCGGTTATCCGAGAGTCTGTGGCTGTTCTTCAGGGCCTTTCACCAGCAGAAACTGCTGTCAGTGATTCGGGAAGAATGTCGTCAACTGGTGTGGATTCCCAGTGGATGGAGATGTCTCGTAAGAGGACAGCTTCTGGCAGCTGCCTCTCACCGCGCAGCTCAAAGTCGTCGTCGCCAACAGGAAGAAGTACGCACTGCAAACAACTTTATGTTTCCGTTTGTGTTTTATGTGGTATATACACTGTGAGTCAAAACAAACCGGACCCCTTTAACTTTATGGCACAACGTCATAAACAACGCTTCAAGAGCAATATATTTTTGTAGTTGTAATGCATAGGTCTAGTTAGTTAGTGACGTAGTATTGAAGTTGCACACAACAAGTGTATAGCAGACTACCAGCAGACATACTGTTACTGTCATGCATCATGCGTAAAACCCTGTGTTGACAGAATTAACTGAAACATTTAAATGTATTTAAATACTGTTTGAAACAATGCATCTAAGCAACACATAGTTGGCGAATCACAGCAAGTGTTCCAAGTGTTCTCCTTTGGCCTTTATAAAGACCCGGAATCATTGGTCGACAATCGCCAGTTCAAAGTCCGCCCACACATCTGCTATCGTTGCCGTGGAAACTGCAGGTGGTTCTCATCAGCATTAAACTTGTTACTCGCAAATGCAGATGAACTGATAAAGTGCAATTTTCTCTTGTTAAAAATCACCGGCATCTGTGCTTTTTTAATGAAGCTTTGCCAGAAAGTCGTAGGGGTCCAGTTCTTTTTTGACTCGCGGTATAGTTGTTCTCTGAAGTATTGATTTGATTTGCCATTTTGTCATTTGTTCATGTCTGTGTGTCAGAATGTAAAACTAGTCGTTCTCAGCTTTTCGGGCTGCAGCCACTCATTGATGCATCTAATAAGCTGCAACAGCATGCTTGGTCACACAGCCAGGCTTGGGAAGGACACCCCAGCACATCAAGCTGTTTAGCACCAGATCGACATCTCTCTTGGACGTTTTCCTGATCGCACTTGGAAACGTCCCCCAGGTCACCCTAGAAGCAAGTGGCTGGATCAAGTTCACCTCGACAACAACCTCCCACTTGCTGATCTACAGAAATATGCTGCCTGTCGAGATCTTTCTGGGGTAACGCAACGGTCCTAGCTGACTATACAATGACGACTTGTCTTGGTATCATGCACGTTCGTCGATGGCTTGGAGGCACTGGCGGCCAGAGTTCACCTGTCAAGACACAGTGTAGTTATATGTGGTGCTTAGTTGCCACGTGTGTGTGTGTGCTCAGGTGGTTCAACCAATGTCATCTGGCCATTGAGTGCGGCTGGCATGCCGTCTCCGCAGTCATACGTACCTCCATCATCCAGTAGTACTGATGCTGCTTCAGAACAGCCGAGTAAGTTTTGTTGGCTCTGATTTTACTTTGTATGTCACATGGCACGGAATATGAGACTCACCTTTGCATAAGCAGAACTTTGATTCTAGCATTAAGTATCACGAAGCAGTATAGTGAGAAACGGAGACGGGTAGTTGGATAAAAGGATGTTGTAGATATGGTATGGTGGCTTTCCCTCTGTGATGACAAACAAATATTGCGTATATATAGCGTTGAGTATGGACTCCCTGAGTGCTCGCCCACCAGTGACCTGTGACCTGCCTGGATGCTAGCTAGTTGAATACTGGTTTTAGCGATAGAGAGAGAAATGGTAGAACTCGGTGGGTCATACCAAACTGATGACAGTGATGCCTGGAGGAGTCCGGTTCAACTAATTGTACTTTAGTGTGTCACGTACCATTCTGATGTGGTGAGCAATCAACGCAGCAGTTTATTAGCAATCACTCTCCATAACGTCCGCAATAAATGCCACCAAGTCTTGTCATTCTCACTCTCGCTAGCAACTTACGACAACTCTTGGACACCGTACATCGTTTTGACGTCCTAAATACAATGCTGCCTTGGCCAGTCCGTCCTCCGGCCAACGTCGCTCGCTACAGCGTGTGCGGAGAGCCGTCGCGGCAGTGCTATACTCCGCCGATGCCGATCCAGAAAGCTTTTATCAGCCGTGATCCAACATCCGGCAGCTTCACAAACGATGACCGCCCGTCACGGCAGGACGGCTCCGACGTCCATTTGCGCAGTCAGTTTCCAGATCCGAGCTGTGGAGGTCCGAAGATCAGTTGCATTACAGAATGTTTACATTCTCTTGGCGTGCATCATGGCGGCCAGAACATCTGGCATCGATAGGAATGCACAGATTACGTCATTATCAGCCCATGTATAATTTGGAGTAATATGTTAGTGTCTGCGTTTTTGCCTAGTTGATAGAGGTGAACTTCACGACAGTGACCAGCTCTGAGCTCGTTATTCATTCATGAGATGCATTGCTGTATTTTATATGGATAGTCTTCAGTGCCTTGACACTATGTCAGCTGGGTGACAAAAAAGACATCCGGCCTGCGGAAAATGGGCAGCTGTATCCCAAAATATTCTCTTTTGGAACATTTGAAAGAAAAAATCAAGGAGGCAACCAGATGACCCAGGTCGTGGTTTCCACGCTTCCTGGAAAGTCCTGTAATTTCTTTCTTAACTTTCCAGCACCTGGAAAGTCTTGGAAAATGAGTGTGGTCTGGCAAATTCCTGCAAATTAAAGCTGAAGATCCTGGAAAGTCCTGGAATTTACTTGTTGTTTGAATTAACCAACATGCATAGCACCGCGTTTGGGCTCTTGCTTACTGAAATAAAATGACAACGAATTTTGAAAAAATGCTGAAATGCCTCCGTCACTGCCTGTATACATGTATATAGAACACTATGTGTAAATGAATTTACAAAGTATTCGCACTAAGTTGCTAGCTGAATGGTTTCTTTACAACTTGTGGTGACCATTCCACAGTGATTTGTACTATCACCCTCTATATCTATGCAGTAAGTAACTGCTGTTTAGCTTTATTGTTGAACACTGCTAGGCTACAACAAAGTCCTCGAATAATGTTCTCGGGAGTCCTAGAAAGCCCCGGAAAAGGCCTGGAATTTTTTGTAAGTGAGAGAGTGGGAACCCTGCCAGGTTCGGAGAATGACCATGTGTGCATGTGTGTCTACTGTGTGTCACAGGGACTTGCAGTGATCGTTTGGTTGGGTCAGACGCAGTAGCAGACGACTGGCATCCGTCCTATCCACGGTCGTCTTCGTCCGACTTGCCACACGCTCCTGGTCAAGGCCGACAGCGGGAAGTGACCAGCGTATCACCCGGATTGCTTCGCCCGGTGCCGAGTCCCTCGGCACTGGCCGTGAGTCCGAAGCGTCGGCGTCTGGAAGCGATGGAGTTATCAATAGAACGAGATTCACGACCGCCTCCCGGCGACCAGCACTCGCTACCGATCATCCGCCTCATTGAGGACACGGCATCACCATCCGCAGCACAGGTGAGCTGTGCCACGTCGAGGGACAACTGTGAACACGCCGACAAGCCATCCTACCCGCCAGCATCTCCAGTCATCGTCGACGACGCTGCCAGGCAAGACGAAAACTATCACTCTGACAGCAACGACAAAACGCTGCCGGTCAATAAAAAGCCTTCGACCGAAGACATTTAACCGCAATTCTATTTGTTCTATGGATATGATTAATACATCTGTCTTGATTTGTTATAAACTGCATCACCTTGATTTGCTGTGGCAGGCTTTGCAGCCGTATGAGGGTGACTGTTGCTGCCATTTTTGTGGTAATCTGCAGACTCGATAGATGTTGTAAACTGTATGATATTAGATATCTCTGTATGTATATGGTCTGTAGACAAAGATTTTATGGGAGCGATTGTACAGATATATATTTGATTTGTCGGTAATTGTTCAACTGATAATTGTATTTTGAACAGGTTGTCAATATGTTTTTGACTGCACTGGTCTCACAATCTGTTAAAGAGCATGCCATGCCAGGATATATTAGCGGTCGCGATGCAAGCTGTGAAATATATCTTTGCTGTATTTTGTCGTGCGCAACAGATTTTTCTCGATGTTTGTGCCAGCAAGAACCGTGTAGTTTTACAGTTTTACAGTACGATAATAGTGGTTTTTGAATATGTACCTCTCACGCGCTTTTTTCAAAGTTGTAAAGCCTGATGTTGTAAGCTGAAATGTGCCTGACCACTTTGTCAGTGAGTGGGCTGTGGTATGTGACGGAGTGAGTGAGATGGGTCCGGGATTTTGATTAAGGGAGGGAGGAATATGGATGTCCAACCAATACGTCAGAATAACTGATGCGGGCATTGAAACTGTCCACACAGCCCATGAAGGCATACTAGCTACCATTGGACAAGCTTGATCTGTCGGCATTTCAGACCATCTGAACTGAAGTGCCATAGCATGCTATTCCACAGTATATCAGCTGTTTAACGAAGACAACTGCATTTGTGCTGTTTCGTGGCGTCTTTTTGTACATATCTGAAGTCTGTGTATAATGCCGAGACCAACTGATGATTTCGTTAGTGAATTGCAATTTCAAGACGATCGACTGATTGTAAAATGCTGAGCGTCGTGGTCACGGCACTGTTGTCTAGTTAGTCTGTTGGTGTCTGATTGTATGTGAGTTTTTGCCACTATTGGCGTAATAATAAATGAGTGAAAATGAATTAATTGCTGTTGGTGGGTTAGAGTGACACACTTGGAGGTTGTGTACTTATGAATGTTTGATGACTTTTCTATCCATGATGAGAAACTGTTGGCTGGGCTTGCCTTGTATTGTAAGTAAGTAAGTGAATGCACGCAATGTGCTGATGAATTTGGAAGTGCTACTTGCACTGTGTTGGTCGCATGCAGACTGCAAAATGAAAATTTGATGAACTGCCATATTCCAGTGTGGACACTGAACGGACATTTCGACATCTATATATTAAAATAGGACTGTCGCGATGTGTGACCACGGGCGTGGCTTTGATGGACGGACGGTCGCGCGCGGCGGGCACAGGCGGCAAGCTGCGGGCCGAAATGGACGGCTCGGGCGGCGGCTGGCACGTGGCTTACGAGGCGCGCGGGTACAAGCAAAGCTGGGCAGGAGAACGGGCGGGCAGAAGGGAAGCCGACGGCCCAAATCGAGCCAAAATCGCACGTAGCGCGATTTTGGCTCGTAACAATAATTCAGCAAAATTTCATTAATTAAACTTTGGGTGACATTAAATCACCACCGTATATATGTGACATTGCTACGGCATGCAGGGCTATAGATCGCTGATAAAAACTCGACATCACTGTGACGTTTTAGCGTCAGCGTTGTGGTCGGCATCGTGGCTGCCAAGTTGACTGATGTTTGCCAAGTTTGTTGATATTGTGTAAAAAATGAACGTCGACAATGACGCCGTTTCCATGTGAAATTTGTTCCGTAACAGATTGACTAGCTAATTTGTTGCATTTTTGTGATCCTGTGATTGATTGTGGGTAAGTATTACGCGATTGTTGTAGTTGACAAGTTGTGTTGGTCGTACCTCTGTTCGATAGTTGTTGTCGGCCGATTTTGCTGCTAATAACACCATTAATAGCGTAGTTACGGTAGACGGATGTACATGTTCTTATCAGCAAGTGAAATTCGTGGCCAGTTTGCAAAAAATAAGTCGGACTTGCCATCTTCTTAGCACTTGCTGAAGAAGCAAACTAACTGTGAATGAAAGGTGTGAGTTACAAAGATTTTAAGACGCCTGTTGCATGTTTCTTGTCGGTGCTAAGAAGAATGTATTTAAAAGTTAATGTTGGATAATCTTAGAGCTGTTCGTTAAATGACTTACAAAAAATTACTGTAAATCGGGCCTCTGCTTGCTGAAGGCGTCTTTGGCACGTCTGATTTTGACTTTGAGAAATGCACATTTTACTGTTAATGGCATTACAATTATTGTAATGATTATTATTATTATTGGTCACTCAGTCTGTTTTTTAACATCTTGCTGGTTTGATGGACCAGTTGATTTCAACAGCCTTGGCTGTGTATTTTGTTAGGTAATGCCCTTTCAGTGGGACAGTAGGAAATTTGCGTGTAATGTTCATAAGCATACTGCATGCTTTTTCTGTACTGGCAAATTCTGTTTTTGGGTAACGTACGTTATTGAGATGAACGATTGACATTAGCAGTATTAACACTATAGATAAAAAATTTTAATCAACTGCTTTGACAGGTTGTATTTATTGTAATACATTATGAGATTTACTTTATAATGATTTGCTTACTGAAAAGTCTGTTATCGTTTTATTTCCTTCCGTAAGCAGTCTGAATATCACTAGTACGACAGTAATGTAGGCTATATTTTAATTATTTTTTTCATTCTGTCAGTCTGATAGTTAACATCGTTATGCAATGATTTTTTGGTTGTTAAAGTAAATTGCCCATCGTATGTCTTTAATATAAGCAAATCTATTTGAATATTAAGGAACATCAAAAAATTAGGAAATTTTAGAAAAAGCGCCCGAAAGTGTGTGCATGATGATTTGTTTACTTTTGCAAGTGATGACGTTATACCAGGAAAACAAACAAGGGAACAGGCTACTGCAGTGTTGAGTGAGACATTACACTAGACTACACTACAGTAGTAACTAGTAAAATGTCAATGTTCTTAAAACAAACTGGCAAAATAAATAACTTCTTATCTAATCTCAATAATGCATAACAACGCAAACAAAACAAGCGTATCCTGGTATGACGTCACTCAAGACCGAAATAGTCTAAGAATAACTATACCAAAAAGACCAATAAACTTTTACTTTTTAGCATTTTACGGCATAACTTATCAAAATTTGTTACACAGACGGGTTTATATTGCAGTAAGCAGCTAGAAACTACTTTTAATCAATTTGGAAAAAAATCGTTGCATATCACCTTTAACAGAAGTACAGCTAAGTGCGTCAAGATGATGATAGGTTGAGAAGTTTTGCTGATTTGTTTCAATGTTGACTTCATTTTGTTTTTTTCCAGTTCCCAGTTCATTAAATTTGTAATAGTTGATAGACTGAGTATGTGAAGAGTTGTGCCTCTCGCATTTTTTGGGCCTCCCTCTCCATGACCTTTATTCTGGTCGCCATGGTGTAGGGCAAGGAAACGTATACATTTTGCAGCAGCTACAGTCGGTTGGTTGGTTGGTTGGAGTTTAACGGCGCTTTCAACACAATGTAGGTCATATCGCGCCTTTAAGGTAAGATTATATTAGAAATATTAACATTTAGTGAGCAGCTACAGTCAGATTGCCGATCTGGCGCTAGCACTAAGCTTTTTGTAAAGCAACTGATTCAGTTCTGTTTCAACGAAACCGTACTGGCCCGCCATGCAGTGTCAACTGCCCGGCCGCCGGCCTACTGACCATCCACGCGGCCGGCCCGCACGCCGGCAGCGTTACAGACGACGCCGACAGACGACAGCATGCAAAACAATAGTGGCCCATTAGGCGGGCCAGTAATAACGTGACAAATCTTCACCAGTTAAAGTCACACAGTACGACATCATGCTCGATGACATGGAGATCGTATCATCACCACAGATTACTGCAACACTTTACCCTACGTGTAATATACCGGTAGGGCCTAATAGTGAAATGCAGTTCAGTATAACTAGTTCTTCTGGTCACCAGCAAGTACCAGAAGTCATACGAATATGTATCATCAAGCAATAGTCACAAACATGCAACAATTTTACATCATGATAACGCAGCAGAGTTCAATGGCAAACAGTAAAGCATTACTTGCTGCAGTAACAATCACCAGAGTGACAACGACGATACGAGAACTTTGACGGGGTTCATAAAGAGTCGAAACAAAAAAATCAAGGACATTCAAGGTTCTTAATTGTGTTTCACAGTGACCAAAATTATGAGCATGAAATATCATATACCATCAGCATCATCGTAGACTACAAATACAATACTTATTATAACACTCATTACTCATTATTGCAGCATTTGCTGAGGTCTTGTTTTTACA
>Ga0209780_1000617_pt1 | contig 19867 bp, 10 predicted proteins | sample WorMetexBAHAMAS2_FD_187384 | JGI IMG/M metagenome (GOLD analysis project Ga0209780, IMG submission 187384) | Marine gutless worms symbiont microbial communities from Max Planck institute for Marine Microbiology, Germany - Inanidrilus exumae... | ecosystem: Host-associated > Annelida > Digestive...
ATATATATATATATATATATAGAGCTCAAGGGTTCAAGAACAAATATTACGTTATATGTCTCATCAGGACGGTGTTTCAAAACAACAAATCTTCACATCTGAAGACGGGCGGGTTGCATTGCATTGCTATAAAATTACTCATCGAATGACAACAGTCGGTTTATTCAAGACTGACAGGCGCTGAGCCTGAAAGTGTATGGTTAAGCTAATTATTTGATTAAACTGCTTGTTTTCTTTAATCTTTTCACTCTCTGTCAGTCGTCGTCGGTCAGTGCGTGAATAAAGAACACGGACGATGACAGTGGCATGCTAATGAAAGTCACGGTGGCACGTATAGTGCCCGCTACCTGGCGGACGTGGCCGGAATCATCGACGTGCTCCAATTATCGCTCATGCGAGACCACGTGTTGACCCTCACAGCTGAGATCAAGAACTAATTAACGGCACGGCGGCCAGGACTCAAGCAGAGTGGATATACGTCCGGGACACGTGTACGTGGACATAAAGGCTAGCGCTCTTCAAGCTGATTAGCTCGCCCACAATTAGAGCGCAAACCGACACCGCGGCCGAGCTTGCATTTCCCGCTGCGGTTTGTCATTGATCTATGCCGCCGCCCTATATATAGAACTCTATGGATACTCACTAACGGAAGTCGGTTAATCAGCAGCGGAATAATTGAATTATAAACTCTGATTTTGGCCCGCTGCATGAACATTATAGCTCTGGATGTGTAGACGCCCCTTAAACAGAAAATTAATACATACTTACATTAATTTTGTTTGAAGTCTGTTCACTCAAAGCACTGTGGCTTATGTTAACAGATGTCTATGCTAATTTTCTTTAGCCTATTTATATAGTTAAGTTAGTTTTCTTTTTTTCTCTGCTACACGTTGATATATTCGGTGCAAGATAGGGACATAGTTACCATGGAACGCTAATAGGAACTCCTATGCACTCTATCGAATGGCGCTATTTTCAGTGACCTAGAATGACCCTAACTACCTCAAACCACCCCATTTTCGATATGTTTATTTCAAATGACAAAGGGCGACTTGCGCCACTAACATGCCACGATATATGCAATAGCATCAAACATATTAAAATCGATATACTGTATCGGCTTTCATATCTTCGTAGTGGGTGCAGATAGAGACTTCAAATTTGGTAGATAGGTTAATCCTATAGTAAGTGCTAGCCGCGGATGACAAATATTCCCTGAAAGGGGCGTGGTCAGATCACGTGAACCATTTAGTTTACATTTTGGTGGGCACCGCATCAATCATATCTCTGGAACGGCTTAAGCTAGAATCGTCAAATTTTGCACACAGGTAGCATGTATCAGATCCTAGCCCACCGATGATAAAACACCCCTAAAAGGGGCGTGGTCAGGGTCATGTTTTCTATTTACATCTATTTACATGCCCGCAATCATATTCCCGGAACGGCTGAAGCGAGAGTCGCCAAATTTCGTATGCCGGTAGAATATATCAAATGCTAGTCTTGCGATAACAGACTAGTTTCCAATGGGCGTGGTCAGGATCACGTTACCTCTTTAAATTTTGGGAAATAAGTGATAATATCTCGAAAACGTTGCAAGATAGAGACAGTTGCAATGGAAGTCTTATATTATAATAATAATTTATTTGCATCAAGGTGTGCATATAAAATCGAGGAACTCGTATGTGGCCTATCGAGTATCACCATTGGCAATGTCCTTGAATGACCTTAAAGGTCACTTTTGCTGTTTGAATCCTTTCTAACTCCCATACTTCGTGAAACGTAGCACGAATTAACTAACACAGCGCGTCGCGCGGTCCCTCTGCAATAACTGAGCTTCTTGTTATTTCAGGAAAAAGGCCACTATTCACACAGACAGACACAATTACATTGCGAGTACTGTGTACTGTAAGAGGTCTGTAGGTCTATCTCCTTAACTCAGTCTCAAACTGCCAATAACACAACTGATGTCAGACACGTTTTTAATTCTATATTTGAAGTATAAAAACATGTTTTATGTTTTTATTCCAAAATCTATGTTTTTATAACAACGCTAGGCAAAAGTGTGGTGGACATATCCATCCAGTGGCGATGCCTCTGGTTATTTTTATAATATGGTGAATGAAGATGTTTACAACGAACCGGAAGAAGTCTTGTCTGCAGTAGAGTTTTCCGTCGCGTGAGAAGCACCGTTCGCTGAGACACGCCTTGCAGTCGGCACACTGTACGCAGCCGACGTGCCACGCGCGATCCAGCACGTTCAACAGAAACCGGTCGATAATGGGACGTTCACACCCGGCACAGATCACCACCATCGTTATACCGCGTCCACACGGTCCGTCTCGCTGACTGCCGAACCAGGCACAGACCGATGATCACGATGTTGCGTCTTTTTGGTACCGTATTATAGTGCACACACACACACTGTTCAGCAAAAGACAACAGTATCTATAGCAAATAACGTATACATTTACTTTACTTATTTATTATTGAATCGTATACACGAAGTACAGGGTAGACAGAAAGACAGAAAGAGAAAATGAAAAAGAGAAAGCAGCAAATACAACCATACAATCTACAGGGTGGGCCAAAAAGTGTTACCTCTCGTACATATATTACATTGTACGAGAGGTATCACTTTTTTGGCCCACCCGGTAGAGGACAGGTCAACAATATCGTCACGTGTAAACCAGACAGGCAGAGTTAATGACCCGCCTTTGTCCAACACAATATCGTGCAAATGGTTACATATTAATTAGTATGGAATGGTACGTGAAGTACAGAAGAAATGTATGAAACTACAAACGTCATCAAGATCTAAACATAGTGAGAGAGACATCGTATTGTTACGTATAAAAATCAACTCCAACAAGACCCAGATATAGCAGCAACACCTGGATCCAATCTATACGTAAAACGTTTTGCGAACAAAATAATCTGCGGCGACACAACATGGATATCACGCAAAAAACCCAAATTTGGTACTGTAAAACTGTGCACTATAGATCCAACTGGAGAAATCATGCGACCAACTCCTATTCCATAGCTAAAGAAGAGAAAACCAATTTCTAAACGAAACTGTTTAGTAGAAATCAAATAAACAAGAAGTTGCTGATGACCGAACGACGCGAGATGTCAGTTGAAATATTGTCAACTGCCGCAAAACTGTACAAATCACATTTGAAAGTCTTGCAGTTTGCAATAGGTAAGTGACCTTGGAGGTTAGTCAAGATCATCGGAATTGCCTCTATTCTACAGGACATGCATCATTTTTCTGTAGAAAAAGCTTGTCATACCATGCGGCGTTGTTTGCGAGATCCTGTGTTTAGGCCATTTTGGTATACAATACTGGTTTATGTCGGGCGCGGGTAGACATCGGACACATGGGCAGCAGCATATTGCGCTATAGCATGGCGTCAGGTGGTAAAAATCATCAGCTGCTGTCAACAGCAGTTAGTTTCGAGCTAGCAGGATCGTTATGAATCTGAGTCACTGCGATACTGTGTTATATAGAATGCGATGTATAAATAAACCTGTATATTCAGTTTTGCTTTAGTTAATTAATTCATATTTCTGTTTGAATATATTACCATGTTTTCGTATGTAGGCCTATACCTTTATTTCTGATGATACTACTTCATAAATCTCTATTAATGTGTTTAATACCGACAAAATTGCTCTATATAATATAGTCGTTGTATTACAATCAGCGACCGAATGGATATCGGTGATTGGTCTATGGAGTCGGAATTTACATTACATATATCAACGCTGCTACTATATTATTATTATTATTATTATTATTATTATTATTATTATTTTATTTGAATATATAACATTGAACGCCAAAAATTGGACCGTTGTAATCAACTGTTGTTAAATTTCAGCTTACCTTAGGCTATTTTTAAAATGCGATTTTGCACGTTACCTGTAATTTCCCACTGCCCAGTCTCTCATCGAGTCAAAATTTGACAAAGACGATTTCAATCGCAATGTTAGCGTGCAAAATGTTTCAATCCTTAGGGATTTCATGAAGAACGATATACTACTACTCCCCTTTCATAGAATGCGTCCGTCTTGCACCGCTATAGAGCAAGTTATTTACCGACAGTCGCAAAATGTCTTACCCAGCATATTTGGTGCCTTGTTGGGGGTGACTTCATTGGAATTTTACCAAAGCGTTTGCGTCAGAAAACTATAGACTTTAGAGCGCCGGTTCCGCTAAATATGCCACCGTCATACCAGATCCCCAAACTCATCCATAGATGTCATGTCTGCAGCGCTACTGTGCACGGAGACATTTAGAAAGCGGTTTGATGTCGGAGTCTTGTACGACCGAAGCCAATGAATTGCCAAACTCAAAGATGGACCATACAATAAGACGAACGTGATTTCTCGGTTGAAGGACCATTTGCTGCTACCGTTCGTTCGCAGTTCAGCTGACTGTATCTATCACAATTAACTTTTCACACGATTGCTGTAAACGTATTTTGTCCATTTCTAACTTCAATATAGTCCATAGTACCGACATTAATTGCACTTTTAGACTCTTTATCAAGAGTGTATACACTAACAAATTTTAACAATAATAATAACAATAATAATCATAATCATAATCAGAATAATACAAAATTAAATTTGTAATAGCGCTCTGGCCCCACCGGCGCTCTCCACCAGCTTCACCCGCCCCACCGGCGGCCCACCGGACTTGCGATGTGCCCACCGGCCACCCACTTTCACCAGCGCTGCGTCCACCGGCCCACCCGAAGCTTAAGTAGGCAGGTAGATTTGGACAGTGCAATTTACTAATGCAATATTTAGCGTCAGTTTATCCTCAGTTTTTCTAAGTCACGCGGAAATTTTTGTTGTAAGTCTTGATCCTGTTATTCTGTAGGATTAGGCCTTATATAATTCGTGGTGATATATAACAGTGCGTTTTTGCTTTCATCCTGGCGATAGAGTCCGGTGGAGCCGGTGGAGACAACGCCAGTGGACGCCCGGCGCTCTCCACCGGCCAGTTGATAGCGCCGGTGGGGCCGGTGGGGCCGGTGGCATATTCAGCGGAACCGGCGCTCTAAAGTCTATAGTTTTCTGACGCAAACGCTTTGGTAAAATTCCAATGAAGTCACCCCAACGAGGCACCAAATATGCTGGGTAAGACATTTTGCGACTGTCGGTAAATAACTCGCTCAATAGCGGTGCAAGAGATACGCAATCTATGTAAGGGGAGTATATCGTTCCTTCACTGGCTTCCAGTCCGTCCGAGAACAAGTACAAGCTGGCGATGATAGTCTACAAGTGCCTACACGGATGGGCGTCGACATACTTGGCGGACGACTGTCTGGCGATCTCCACTATTGCGGGCAAGCGACACCTGCGGTGTGCCGGCACCGGACTACTCTTTGTACCCAGGACAAGGACCACGCTGGGGATGAGGAGTTTCGCGGTCGCAGGTCCAGTTACCTGGAACAGTCTACGTGACACCCTGCGAACTGCAACTCTCTCCCCCTTGACGTTTGCTGGACATCTGAACGCTCACCTGTTTGGTTTACCGAGGGAGCGCGTCTGAGGACTATTTATGACGCGCTTTATAAATCTACTCATCATCATCATCATCATCATCGTCGTTCACGATGTATCGAACGACATTGCTGATGACCTTGAGTGAGTGGAAGTGACCTTTGATTAGCGACAAGCAGAACAATAAAGTATTTTACAAATTCAGAATTATAGATATTCGCACCCCATACAGTGCACATTTCCGCTAAAGATAAATTCCGCCCAAAAATAAATCGATTTTAAATGTTATTAAAATGTGCAATGCACAGTCCGTGCTTTTTCGTCAACTTTTGACCTTTGTGATTGCATATTTATATAATATACAAATACAGTTTCCGTTTTGTTTTCGTGTAGGCTGTTCAATTGACCTAGCCTGTCTCACTAGACTAACCGATAAAAGTAGGCCACCTGACTGGGCGAAATAGGAATATATGCTCGTCAAATCTTTCACAAATATAACCAGTGTGGGAATTACAGGGGGTTCGGGGATTCGACCCCCTAGTTCACGTATTTAACCCCCTATTTTGCAATTCATGTTGACCTTTGGGTTGGGTTTGGGGGCAGCGGACCTCTAGTTCTTTTACCTTAATTTCCACTCTGAATACAACAATGCAGAATGCACTCAACTCATGCGTATAGGTACGTTACAACGCGCCCTCAATAGAGCCCTTTCCTGTGCGGATGTGGATTCCCATCTACAATATAAGGTTCATTGGGGCTCGCACGACTCTGCCCGCCAAACGGCATCTAGATCGGTTCAGCCGTCTCTGCATAGCTGACACCTCTGTCCAACACACTCAGACACTGGCAGACGGACAGACAGACAGACACACAGACCACGCTACTTGCGACATCTGCAGCACTAGCACTACATGGAGGCGATGCCGAGTAAAACACCGTAATGTTATAGCACAGGCTGCACAGTATGCGATCATTGCGATGTGTATTATGTGAACATGTAAACGTGACATATTTACAAACAAAAAGACAACGGAAAGACTTACCGCGAGACGAGTTATGACGTCACGCTGACGTCATCGTATCCATGACAACGACATCCAATTATGTGTTGGCTCCTGCGTTAAGCAAACAGGTGATAGTGGTCGTCAGAAGTGGATTACAGTAGTCCAGTAACACGTGACTGGTGGCTCAGCGTACACAGCCTACGCCCGACTATTGTCTTGAGATATTTCACTCGTCGCAGACAGACGAAGCGACTGTGGATGCCGACATAGTGCTTCGCAAGGTGTCGCTCAGTCGGTGTGTGGGCGTGGTGCCGCCGACGAATCATCAGCGTTGAAATGCGGAAGAGGCGGCACCGAGTTATTGATTGACGTCGGGAGGCAGAGGTAGCGGCGACGCTGGGCGGGCACGTGTTGAGTGACGCAATGCCTGCGAGTCAGCAGCCAACGGCTCGGCAGCAGCAGTAGCAGCAGCTGTCCTGGTACTAGGGTACTAGGAAACAGTGAATCTCACGTAGAGGCCTCTGTGCTTGTTTTGACGGAAAGAATGTCAATGTGACGCTCAATTGAGCAATGATGTAATCAAACATTGTCAGTTGCATATTTAAAATTTCAGAAAAGGGGCACTTGCTCCGTCTTCTAAAACTCATAATTCGGTTATCGGTGTCCAGTGAATACTGAATACGAATGCGTGTGTTTTTAGTTAATATTTTTTGAAAAGTTTCAACGAGTGCCGTGATGTCATACCCCTTAAATTGACCCACACCACTGTGACCAGTGCTCACGCTTCCTAGTTTTCGTCATATGTGCAATATTGTAAATTTGTAATGTCTATGCTGTGAGAGGAACGTTTATATTCAACTTTATTCACCATATAGGCAGAGAAAAGTACAAAACAAAATAAATAGACGACAGTAACCTTGACTAGCGTCACATTTCCGTTTGAACGCAGACTTCGATCAATGCATGTCACATCAATACTTTAAGTAACGTCGGTCATCTGGATACCTCGTCAAAGCCTGCAGCCAGCGATGTAAATGAGTTCGTGTTGAGGACTTATTGAATTGAGGGCGGCAAGCCCGTAAATCCAATGATGCAGAGGCAACTATCAGAATCAATGTCCAGAAACAAAGTTTCAGTTAGCACCCCAAGATCCGGGGTGAAACAGGAAAAGCCGGGAGTCCCCCCCCCCCCGGAAAAATGCCTGGCTGAACTGTCCAGAAATATTTAAAGGCACTTAGGCTATTACGGACAAAACTGTTACATGCACGTAAAAGTCGGTACATTGGTACAACAATGTCCGAAAAAGATCGAAATAGCTTGAATGTTGGAATCGCCTCTATATAACTAGTCTATAGCTACAAAGTTGCTCTCAAGTTTGGTGCTTATTGCGACGATGCATTTAGTCACGTGAGTGTATAGCCTAACTCTGGGCTTTCTTCTCGACTTTACATATTCCTAGCTTGATTATCGTGAAAATACTTATCCTTTCCTTACCGGCGTTTGGCTGAGAGTGATGATGCTAGCTGCAGTGGCTGGTCTGACGTACAATGACGTAACACGAACAACTGCTTGTTTCCATGGCGCCAAGTCGTGGATCAGTTTCATCAACACCTGTTCACCCGAACATGCCTGCATACTGCAGTGCAGACTCGAGTGAATCGACGGTTGACGCAATAAGTCAGCCATCAGTCGAATGTGTCAGAAAGAGAAGAAAATTTTCAAGAAATTATTACTTGTACGTGAATATTCAATGCCATCAATTTAACCGCATTATAGCAAAACATGCTGCAAAATTATCACGGTCATGAAATACACGAATTCTAAAAGTTGCCAGTCGATTTTAGTGAAGGAAAGAAATTCGTATTTTCGATCCGCCACTGTCCGCCATTCTTCATTTTGACGTATCGTCAGGCGCCGATCGCCACGTTCTGCAGCTGAATGTTTATTTTCGTCGCTCAGCACATAAGACGTTGATCCATATCGCTGATCAGTTGGCGCCAGTAGACGTGTTAGGCCACCGCTGATCACGTGTTCAAGTCAATATCTCGTGTTACAATCGCGGGCGCCGAACTGTCGCAAGGAATCGCTGTTGCTATAGTCGGCCATAGGCCACAACAAACGCCGGTATAGCACTTATTTACCAAGTGCGATTTATACCGTACGCAACTCAGGCCTAGTCTTCTGCAAATCTTCATTCGCTAAAGTAAAACAAGAGCTCAGCAAGTGCTGAGATAAGCGACCCGGTCGAATTACAGTGAGTTCGGAGGACACAGTAATGCCTCACGCCAAGGCCAGTCGTTACTAAGGGCGACAGTTTTTGAGGTCGCGTGGCTTTAAAACTAGTTGTAACTGCCTTAGTTTGCACAAAAAATGGTTTTCATATATTTTAACTTTTAAGCAGAACAGCATCTGGTGAGTATTTAACTCATTTTCTTATTTTCTTCTTTCATCTTGTGATTAATGCCCATAATTTTGCAAATTGTCTTCATTTATTTTACATAACGTAAGCCATATGCGCCTAATGTGTGAGTGGAGTATGCTATCTTTAGGTCTATTTATCTTTTAGTAGTCTCTCATAAAAGTAGACATTCTGTAAAATGATGCACGGAAATTCAGGCAATGTCGAACATCAAGCAATGCAAATGGAAAACGGGCGACGGGTGCAATTAACACTTTGATGTAAGTCGATTTAATTTACTTTAATCATGGACACGGCTAAGACATACAAAAACCACACATAAACGCACACACGGCAGGGAAGACTTGGCATGAAAGTGTGCTGACTTTACGTGTGTTTGTTTAACCCATTCACGTGCTAATGTATCTGTGATCGTCTCTGAACAGCAGCGCCTCGAAGCGGGCCGTTGGTGCGATCACAGACCCGTTCTCCGGACCCTCAGGCTATGCGCACATCATCAGTCCCATAGACAAACGGCGTGTACCGCTCATCATTACGTTCGTGTGGAAATTGTAAACTGCTGCACTCGCTGGCTGGCCGGATAGCGCGAGTAAACTGTGGGAGCGAAATGCGAGCTAGCAGGTGCCCGGTAAAACGTACCGTTCGCATCTCCATGTATCGAACGAAGCCTATGCCCTGTAATTATCAACAGCACCGAGTGAAGGCCTTAACACGCTCAGCCTATAGAGATTGTGTCCACCAAGCGACGTTGTCAACTTCTTGAAAGCGTTCGACATTTTGATGACACGGCTTCGATATCGCGTCTCGTGCACGTCAAATCGCACGGAAGACAAGCTCATTGTCTCGTATATCGTTGTTGACAGAATCCACACAGTCGCCTCAACCGCGTCCACATAGCGTTCTTACAACGTTCACGTCAGCATTCGATCAATCAATCAATCAATGAAATATCCTCTCTTTGTCGTCATGTGAACGTTAACAACGCAATTGACACCCGGATAAGAAGCAGACCGCGTAGTGACCCCAAGCATTCTCTACGAGCAGTGCTGAGGTAATTCTAGGCTTCACACACACCGGCAGACTGCGAAATTCTCGTGGCCGACTCTATGCGACAGTGACATCCAAGTCAGTCAGGTGCTGTAAACAAAGTCGGGTGTTCGGTGTTACCAGTAGCTGCAGTCGACTGTCGCACGCACTCGGCTGGTAACATTTTTGATACCGTTGGTGTGAAATGCACAATGGCAGAGTCCGTAAGCTGTGGACTTTGGCAAAATTACATTTGGTGAAATCACGAACCGATAGAAGACTAAATGACTTAAGTAGCTTTGGCGGTCAGCATAGAGACGTAATTCAGTATAGGCCATACGACAACAATACCATAACCATGTCTCTATCTTGCCACATTTCTACAGCGGACCGTCATTGTCATCAGCAGCTAGAGATGCTCGGATCTGTAAATTTATCTTGACGTCGCAGCGCAGTATAAAAGCTCAAATATTAATTCCATTTAATTAATTAACTTGCTACGGTGCCAGACATTTAATTTATTTATATAATAGGTGCCAATGTACCTAATTACTATTATAATACAAAATATGCGCTGAAAAGGTCGCCAGTACAGATCTCTCGTTTGCATGTAGAGCATCGCTTTTACTCTTTCGTCGCTGTGTCTTTCTCTTTTGTTTCGAATCGAATATTTTCTCAGGCATGCATTTGATGTGTTCGTCAGCAACAGCTATTTCGTCGAGTGACGTCATCTGACGTCATCTTCGTTATCGTCATGGAGTCATCTTTGAGTCGACGGAAGATAACCGTGATAAGCGATGCGTTAAATGCGCACAATCACTACACACACACACACACGCACACACACACATACGGATGGAATAATTGAGAGAAAGGCAGTTATATAACCTTGAGGTGATGTGACGTCAGAGATAGCCGTGAGCAGATAACAGAACTATGTTGCAGCCAATTGTAATCTGTGTGACACATTGGGAATTCAATCCATATCCGGGTAGTCAGATGTAGGCATAGGGAATAGGGATTAGTGATCGTTGCCATTGTTATGTCATCGTTGTGGTTAAGGAAGTTCTTTTACCATATCAAGTAACTACAGTTATTTTTTTTTAAATTTGTAGGCAGTTGTTTGTGATGGAAGTATGAGACGTGAAATATATGTACAGATAGATAGATAGATAGACTTGTGTAATGTAATGTTTATAATATAGGCCTATAATGAGTATAAAAATAAGTAAATTTTTGACACACAGTCTAGCGTATATACACCCGCGGCAGTACACATCCCCGCACTATCTTGTTCTGTGCGTCTTGTTCAGTTGACCAATATTGTTATTCCTTGTAAACTGGGCCTGCAGGGGTCTTTGTCAGCAGGAGGTCCGGGTTCAGTGAAGCCCCCTGCATGAATCCTGCAGCTACAACCAGTGATTTTTCTATGCTTCTGGGGCAGGGAAATCGTCAATTCCCACCTTAAAAAATGTACAACTCTCATGCACGTATTATTGTGTGCTGTCCATAGAATTTCTTCATGACTCACGTTGTTTTCGTCTAACTGTTGAACGTTTGACACATAGAACACTCAAACTGATTCTTATCACCTCAGTTTATTTATTTTGGTATATTGCACAACACGATCTTCCGAAAGGGAAATCCACACATGTGTAATCCATTTAGGTGCATGCGGTAAGTAGAATAGACGAACGATAGGATACACTACAATGACAGATCCGGTCTATCAGAACTCTAACCAAAACTAAAATGCTATATATGCCACTGCCTCCAGTGTCACCGTGCGCGGGAACAATATAACAACAAAGTTCCAAAGTAATGTGGCAAATGACCGCATCACCGTCTTGTCACCCATCACGGTTGCGAATGGATTCGTCCCATGATGACCCCCATCTAATGGATGGTTCCTTGGACCCATATGAGTCAGCCCCAAACAGCATCTCAATCAGTTCAGCCGTTTTTGCAGGGCTTACAAACGTGACCAACAGAAAGACACACAGACAGACAGATCACGCTACTCTGTCTATAGCAATTGGCCACATCTTATGCACTGACTGCATGCGATGCGGCCTAATGATTCTGGTTATATACTATATTCCCGTGTTGTTTTTATCTTATAATGTTGTTTTTCGTTCCCCAAACTGTCAGACTAACGCAGCCCACCACCACACACACGAAAGTCGAGGGACAGACGGACAGAGATACTGGTGAACAGACGGACGGAAGCATTTGGTGATGTAACCGGTTAATCGTTTCAGTGCACACAGACGTTCTCGGGTTGCACTATCGCAACAACACCAAGTGCCTACCGCTCTGCGTCCAGCTAGACGCATTTCTCATGCTTAGAAGACAGACTTTCATCAACGATGCACAAAAATTAAGCTACCGAAACTGTATATTACAGTTCTGAAATTATTTTATCTTAGAAATCTTATTGACAAATTATTGGCTGACTGTGGCTTTGCAGAACAAGAGCTTAGCAAGTGAAAAAATAAGCGACCGGGTCGAATTAGTGAAGTCACAACTTCTCTGTAGTCATCCGGCATTATGCTGCTCGTATTGATGATGATGATGATGATGAATACAATGACGACATTCATTGCAGCCACACGTCACGTGCACGGCGCACTCGAGTCGACAGTGGCGCCACACAGCGAATGAAAGGCAGTTGCTGGCCTGCCGAGTGCCGATGGTCATGTGCTGCAGACACTTGGCTGTCTACCAGTGTCAACTGCAGCTGTTGATGCAAGTTCTCGCTTGACACACACACGGAGTGAAAGAGAGAAAGAGCACTATGGAACAGAGGTTCAAGAAAAACGGTGAACAAAGACAACCTAATTTTCAAGGTTGCCTTCTCATTTCCTCATGAACTGAAAGTTGTTCTTCAGTCTACGTACTACAACACATTTTCCTGACGAAATTGTCCAATGAAATACTCAAATGCCACATGATAAAGATCTTTTCATGCATACGTGCTGCAGGCCCACCTACAAGTAATGTAGGAAATTGGCCTAAAGAAGAAAGTAAGAAAAAAACAAGAGAAGGCAGGAAACCCAACTGGCTAAACTGCAGTGGGCAGGGTTGGCGTAAATTCACGCGTGCCATCGATTTATCATAGGCCTACATATGATTACGACGAAGCAGCAACAACATTTATCTGGTGCTGTAATAGACGATGTGTAAAACGATCGTGGTAACGGTTCGGCTTATCTTGCGGGTTGTGTGTCTGTCTGTGTGAGATGTTGGTTTATTGTGGCTAAACTCGCAAACGGATCGAGTTGGTTTTGGTGCGAGGGCTATCAGAGAGGTCAGCTACTATGTGTAGATGTGGTCCGGATCCCACACAGAAAGGAAAACCCGGAGGTGGATGTGGGACTTTAAAATCGTTGGCTCTCGCTGCATCACGGTCAGCCATCCCAGCCGTTGCCGAGTTATTGTGGATTTCTTTCTGCAATGTCCAACACAAACATGGTTCTCTGTGGCCAATCCGGCGAGCAGAAATATACATAAGAACTTCGAATTCTCGATCATATGCATTGTAACTTTCGGTATGTACTACATATTTTGAACAAAATATTGTCAGAACTAGTGTCCAAAGTAATCTGGCAAGAGGCCGCATCGCCGTATCAACCCTCGCGGCAGGCACATTCGCCTTCGGTAGATGCGTTACGGCACATCCCCCTTCCCGTGGGATCTTTCCCATCTAATACATGGTTCCTTGGATCTATATGAGTCAGCCTCCCGAGCACCATATCGATCGGTTCAGCCGTTTTGGCACAGCTTACCCGTATGTCCAACACACAGACAGACACACAGACCACGCTACGTGAGACGTCTGTAGAAATAGGCCGCATCTCATGCACTGCGTGCAGGCGATACGGCATCATAATATACTTGTTACACAGTGACAGTGCATATTATGTAACAGAACGAATCGAAGTCGGTCTTTAGCGCGGCTGACGAAACGATTGATCGAGCTTGAAATATACGTATAGAGACAGACTACCGCCACGTTCACGCAGTTGCAATGCCACGTAATCGGATAAATCTGGGCCGGGTCATGACCCGGGACTGGAAATTCCTCCGGCGAAGCGGATTATTTTATTTCTGGTCGGCGGCGAGTGGACGGCGGCGCGGGATTGAATTTGTCGGCGGATGTCAACGACGTTCGGCGTCGCGGGCGATAATCGCGTTCGGTCGCAAACTCGGTTGTCGGCGGTCGCAAGATGTCGGTCGGACGTCGCATCGAGGCGAGGCGGTCAAGTTTCAGCGACTTGCCGCGCCGACAACACGCACCCGGCGACACTGCCTCCCGAGATCAGTGGCCAACTCAGGGGACGGCCGGCGAAGCGGGGGGACGCCCTCGACGTTGTCTGGGGATTTGGCGGCCAAAATGTGTGAAATTTCACACAATTCGGTAAAGAATTTTATCGAAAGACCGCATTGCGTGTCGCGACGTTATTGGGCACTGAATTATTCCTGTTGCCGCAACAGAGACTAGTCTTCTAATGCCTTTCAGTGGTCCAAACACCCCCAAAATGCCTCTTTTCGTGGGTCATCCCACTCATCTCAACTTCATCTAATACATGGTTTCTTTGGCCCCCAGACGACATCTCGATCGGTTCAGCCGTTTTCGCACAGCACATCCGTATGACCGACACACACAGAGACAGACATACAGACATACAGACAAACAGATAGACAGACAGACAGACAGACCAGGCTTCATGCAACATCTGTAGCAATAGGTCGCGCATTATGCACTATGTGCCTAAGATGCGGCACAAAATGTGCAAAATTGCAGGCAAATTGAAGATAAGCAAATATGTTCAACTTCTGGGGACTCTGCCCCAAACCTTGTTTTCCGGGGGATTTCCTGGACCCCCACTGGTCTGAGACCCCTCATCCGCCTCCCTTTTCAGAATACTGGATGCGCCCGGCATGACTGATCCAGCAATATAGGTTTATTTGGTCCCTCAACTGCTGGGACCTACTGACATCCAGGATGCTGGTAAATAAGCCTACACAGATTTTTGGATGAGTTCTGAAAATGTTCTATGGATATGTCCTCTGATTTATTTCGTTGGTTGGAAACGTTGGATAGGGGTACCTCCTCCCAAAACCTTAGTCTCGTCCCCAACTTTTACAACCATGATTGTGCTCCGCCCCTGGTAACACGGCGCTTAAAAGTGTTGAAGTTAGTGCTGGCGACATCGATGATGTTGGGTGGTCCATTGATTGACAGGTAGAGCGATATCACCGGAGTGGTTCACGCCAGTCCCACGTGACCACGACGTAATCAGACATCACAGTGCGGCACCGGTCAATCCAGCAAGTCAGCCATGGACAGGGTCATGAACCCAGCTCACCGCCCATCGCTACCGCAGCCTGTTAATACTCTGCTGCATGCCAGACGCCATTAGCTGAGGCTGCTGTCGCGGTCGCTATGACAACCACAGCAGGTGCATGATGTCCGTATCCAATCACTACTTCTGTTTTAGCAGTATGCAGAACCTACGTAAAAGAGTATTATTAACCCTATTAACAGCCAAATATGATAACTGTTTTAGCCTATAAAGTACGAAAGTAATAAAGTTTCGTTTGGCTTAAGTCTGCGCCACTTCTCTTTGGATGAAAATGTTACAATTAAAAGATGGATTAATGCAATTTCATAGAAAATATATTCAGTTATTTAATGTAATAAAGGCCTATCTATGGTTTGTTCATGCACTTTCAGCAAATTTCGGTGCTAAACATCATAGGAAAGGTCGTTTACGTTTGCAGTGAAGAAATTAGCTGTTAATTAATTAGTAATCACTCAATACTATTATTATATGCGGCCTATTGCTATTTGCTACAAATATCGCATGCAGCGTGATCTGTGTCTGTGTGTTGGGCACACAGGTAAGCTGTGCAAGAACGGCTGAACCGATCGAGATGCCGTTTGGAGACAGACTCTTGTGGGTCCAAGGAAGACGCATGAGACGGTATTCCAGAATCCAGATCCCCACGTGAAAATTTGATCGGGCTGGATTTTTTTTGATATTTGGTCTAATTTTTGTGTCACATGACTTCGAAGTTGGCAGAAACGTCAGTTGTGAAGAGTCGACCGTCAGTCCCGTACGGGGCTAATAGTTTAATTTTGCTGTTTTAGTTGTGCGACGTAGCAGTTGTCGTCCTTACAAGCCGTTTTAATCTGTGATGTTTTTGACATTTTATAATTTATTGACGCTGGCACTCGGTAACTCTGTCTAGCGTGAGCTATGATCGCCAGTGTGCATGCGTGTCTTGCCGTCGAATTAGGTATCAACTGCAATTTATGTCGAGCATGTCACCTGCTTGCTCGGCACGCCGTCGCAACAGCCAATATTCCGTGCGTAATAGCATGGACATTATTGTCACTCAAGTCACTGCATGCACCACGATCTGCAGAAATCAATACAAAATCAGGTAGAATCTTTCTGTAAGTGCAGCCAAAATATGTAGATCTTGAGGAGGATTCATACTTTTTGTCGTTAACTTGTAGGCTAACTAACTGAACACAGTGGTATACTTAGAGTAGCCTACCGTATTTTTATTTCGCCAAAACAGCAGCACAATCAATATCAACACAAAGAAATTGATTACTCGCCCTTTGAACGTTCTGAAAAATATTAACAATAATAAACTTACTAAAAACTGAAAAACAGACAAATTCGTATTCACATGTAGTGATGTAAAGTGGACAAACGAGCTGTACAACCTTTGACTTTTAGAGGGCGATGAATTTCCTTTCCAAAATTGTAAATGCACTACTGACCGGAGTACTTTTGGGATGAAAAGTATAGGCCGCCCGTCGTCGCGACCACATCAGCCCACTGCTGCAGGGTCTTCGCTGGTTGCGGGTCGCTGAACGAATGTATATTCATTCCAGTTAGCGACTTAGCTTTACTTACTTACCGCTGCCTCCACGGTTCAGCACCCGACTACCTGTCTATACAACTGCAACGAGTCTCTGATGTTTGCACGCGTGTCAGCAACTCCACTCCTCCTCATCCGTGGCACTCGTCATTTTGCGGACCGTTCGAGCCACCGTCGGTGGCAGAGCTTTCTGTGCCGCCGCGACGTCCGTTTGAAACGGCTTGCCTGAAGCAGTTCGTTCTTCAGCATCCCTGGCGCTGCTCCGGAAGTCGCTATTGGCACGCCAGTTGGAAGAAGCCATTGGAATTTCGCCGAGATCTTTAACAACAGAAAACCACATTCCTTGAGCTATCGTATGGTGTCGTTTGCGTGATCCTACGTTTAGCCGTCGTGATAGAACACCGGCTTGTGACGGACAGACGGACACACGACGACAGCATATATACCGCGCTAGCACGGCGTCGCGCGGTAAAAATGTTTCGAACGTACTGAATAACTATGGATCACCCAATGCGGTGCATAATAAACAAGGTGTCACCCTAACGGGACGTAACACGACTGACACGCTGCGTGCTGACGCTTGGTGAGTTACGTAGCACCGTGTTACAGACGACGACAGACGCCACCTGCCGTTACTAGTGTGCCCCCTACACTATACGTAAATGGGACAGTAACAACACTAGGCTATCTAAAATGTGTTAGCCGTGGGGGTGACCGACTGCCTTAAATGGACGTGCTCATAATCACGTGACCCATTTTTTAAATTTTGGTGCCTCCATTATATCTTTGAAATCACACACCTGTCCGTCACGCTCGGCATTTTAAATTGATCACAGCCAGAGTGCACCTTGCCGACGAATTCAATCCAATTTAATGTGATGTGACGGGTGCAGGAAATCTTCTCTGCCCGCATCTGCTTTTGATGATACCAGGAATGCTATAAGCTTTATAAATTTTTCGTTAATATGTCCCAAAACGATAGTTTAGAGTCAAATCTGACCCCCAAATTACAAACAGGATCTAGTTTTAAAGTTCATGCTGTACAGTCACTACAGTGCAATCTCCAAGGTAACGTTTTGTGGCGCATGTATTATTAATATTTGCACTGAAAGACATACTGTAACATTTTTCTACATCACGCACGACCTGGCAGCTTGTGGTGCAAGTCAAAAGTTGGCTTCTAAATGTAGGCCTAAATCCGAATATGTGGAATTGATACGGTCGAAAACGCACGGTCTGACCGTCGGACGATCATCAGGTTGGGAATTGATACGTTAATTGCCAAGTTGGCAGCATTCTAGTTTTTAAAAATAAATAACAATGACGACAATTCCGGTTTCTATTTATAGCTGACTTGTGGGTGTGTTGGTGAATAATTTGTGATTTTATATTGTTGAAGTTACGGAATTGACGATCGTATAGTCACTTTATCGTGTAAATACTGTCTTATATCGCGACTGTTTGTAGTCGAAACTTGTTGAAGATGTCAGGACAACCGACAGAGCAGCGGACCGTCGTCAAACCGACGGCCAGCAAATACGTGAAACTGAATGTGGGCGGAGCTCTGTTCAACACGACTATAGGAACTCTGACGAAACAAGATAGCATGCTACGAGCTATGTTTAGTGGTCGAATGGAAGTGCTGACTGATAGTGAAGGTGCGTTAACGCTTCAGTCCTGTTCAGTTCTTGGTGCGATTTCAGCTATAATTTCGCATAAAAAGTACATGCATATATTTGGTGTGTTGCTGTCGGTGTAAAAGTGAAAGAGTAAAGTCCATCCCTAAAGAGTGGTGCTGTTCTCGTTTATTAAGCCTTCACAGTTGATTAATATGTTCAGACTGTGATGAGTAATTATTACATAGTGGCTTTGTTGATGCCACGTCGTAAATGGAGAATGACGGCTAATTTTATTGCCATTACAGACGACAGGGTTAGGGTATATAGTTATGATTAGTGTTAGTGTTTAGTGTCAGTTTTACAACATTGAGTGATAACTGAAAATGGCTGGACCATTCCAGCATTGGTCTAGCAGCTCGCGTGGCCTGGCTATGATACTGGACGAATTGCACACTGGTGTTCAGCGTATAGCCAAATGCTGACTGCAAGGGGCCGCCGGCCATTTCTGGTCAGTACACTGTATGATATACACATGGCCAACCATGCGTATAGCCATACACGGTGGTGCAGCGTAAAATTAGCCGCACGGTTATGTTCACGCCTCATCGTAAATGTAGCCTCGGTCTAATTATTATTATTATTATTATCCACTTGATGTGACTAAGTGAATGTATGTTCATATGTTTCGCTGTGCAGGGTGGATCCTGATCGATAGATGCGGCAAGCACTTTGGGACAATACTGAATTTTCTACGTGATGGCACAGTACCGTTGCCAGAGACGCGGCGCGAGTTGTTGGAGTTACAGAAAGAGGCAAAGTATTATCTGATAGAGGAGCTGGTGCAGACAATTGAGGCACAGCTTGTTAGTCAAACACAGGTTGACCCAATCTGTAAAGTGCCACTCATCACTTCACAGAAGGAAGAACAGGCATTAGTTGGGTCCACTGGCAAGGTGAGATGATTGCTCTTAAATCTTAATAATAATCATAATATGATAGGATGCTTACTGGACAACTTCCGGTTGCGAGTTCACGTACTGGTCAGCTCGCAACTGGACATGCAGACTGGACAGCTCACAGATTAGTCACAGCTTGTAGACTGCAAACTTGCAGGCTGGTCAACTAACAGATGTCATTGCCAATTGTGCCACAAACTATTATGTGCTTTTGTGGATATTTTGAAAATAAGTACATGTTTTTTGGCGTCTGTAGAAATGAAATGAAAACTACACACAAACCAAACCCTACAAAGACTAGTCTGTTAACATCAGCTTGTTACACAAAAGCATAGCTTGCTATATACTTTGTACAACTACTGTTAGTGGCAGAATTCATGATTTGACCAGTCTTTAAGTTGCCAGCCCCGTATGGGCTCCCGT
>Ga0209780_1000618_pt1 | contig 19858 bp, 14 predicted proteins | sample WorMetexBAHAMAS2_FD_187384 | JGI IMG/M metagenome (GOLD analysis project Ga0209780, IMG submission 187384) | Marine gutless worms symbiont microbial communities from Max Planck institute for Marine Microbiology, Germany - Inanidrilus exumae... | ecosystem: Host-associated > Annelida > Digestive...
ACTTAGTGTGGTGTGCGGTAGACCGACAAGAATGGCATTACAGTAGTCCAGTCTTGACAGCACTAGTGCTGAAACTAGTCTGGCTGTTACATCTCGACTGAGTTGACGACGGAGACTGCGCAGGCGACGCAGAAAAAAAACCATGTCCTCCATCCTTTTAACTAAGGCATCCTTTATAGAAATTCATTCAACAGGTTGCATGCTGAGTATTTGCTAAATCGCTGCTATTTAAGTCTACTGTGAAGACTGAAGCATTTATTACCCGCAGAATGCTATGCTAGCTCGGTACGTACGGTCGTCGTGCCTGTCCATCCGTTTGTCACAAGCCGGCACTGTACCAAAACAGCTAAATGCAGGATCATGCAAATAACGCCATGCGATAAACCAGGGACTCTAGTTTTCTGGTGCCAAAGATCTCGGCGAAATTCCGATGGGGTCGCCCCCAAAGGGGGCACCAAATAGAGGTGGAGTATGTTCAAATCGACAATTTTTGCCCAATATCTGCTATATCTCAAAAATGGTGCAAGAGAGTGACACAGTTGAAGGATTCAGTGCAATAATCTGATAACTTGAGTTATCATTTGCTTGTGTACTTAACGCATTCATATCTTCATATAGCAAAGAATGGGAGCTGTCTGGCAATCATATCTGGTAGCTAGCTGTTTGTAGATTAACATGATAACTATGAACCTGGTTATTGCAAAAAGTGGCAAGTCGAGTTGTCACTGTTTTAATCATTAGACATATGCGGTTCCATGTTGATAACTAGACACATTAGGTTCTTGCATTATATCAGTCATCATGTCAACACTGAAATTGCATCGACATTTCGTTGCTCTTGGTAGGATAACATGTGGATTTTGTTATATTTCTTGGATTTTTATTGTACTGTTAGTCGTGTGTGTCAGTCGAGGAAAACGGCTAGCATTGCTTGCATGTGATAAATTCATCAATATGCTGAGTTTATGTAGTAACCTGACAAAAATTAGCTTGTTACACGTTACTCTATGCAACAACCTTACAACTCGAGTTATCTCCTTATGTAATGACAACGCAGGACACCTGTGGCAGTTTAACATTTGCCCCCACATTTATCTTGGCCCCAACATAGTCCCCCTCTTTTTGAGTGCTATAGAAAGTTAGAAACGCCACTGGAGACATGTGCAGGTGCATTGTAACTTACCTACACATGATTGTAGTGCGCTCGCCGCAGACGAATTTGCCTGCCCGGCGCACGCAGCAGACTAATGCATTTGCAGTTGCCAGGGGTGAAAAGATCAGAAAATCAGATGGTGACACAGCCTCATGCCTAATACTTTGGACACTTCTTAGGTTTAGTAGTCCACCACAAACGTTTGGCAGCCAGGCTTACACTCTTCTGGAATAGCTTAGCCTACACGGAATGTCCAGCAGATGTTTTCATGCGTTGATGTCACTGGACTGGTGTAGCGTATGGAGAAATAGTAAGACTTGTACTAAGCCAAGTTAGAGCAATAAGCACAGTGACCACCAAATACGTTGTGTGGGTGGTCCAAACAGGCATATAACAAATCCAAGATGGCGGACGGCTGCCATCTTGAAATATCGAAAAATGGCCATATCTCCGCAACGGTTTGACCAAATAGCACGAAATTTGGCATGGTGACTCAAATTGGCACTCTGAAGTGTACACAGTTAAAATTTCGAACTTTTAAAAATACAAGATAGTTGACAGCCACCATCTTAAAACATGGACAAACGGTTGGCATCTTGGCAATGGTTTGACCGATGAGCATAGAATTTGGCACGATGATGCATATTAGCCCTCCAAACCGTAATGGCAGTTAAAATTACAAACGGACTGTCGCCATCTTGAAAAAACGAACAACGGTCATGTCTCTTCAACGGCTTGACCGATCAGCACGAAATATGGCACTGTGATGCATATTGACTCTGAGAAATGTATCGGCAGACAAAAATTTGAATTCCTAATGATCCAGGTGTGTTATGTGTGTTTTGAACAGAAACGGCAACATTCGTGCTAGACGTGTGAAGGTGATCAAGGCCGCGTCGTCGAACGATGTCTGCCAGGGCGTTGTATGTTCACTCAAGGACAACTACGGCTTCATCGAACGTGCCGATGTTGTCAAAGAGATCTTCTTTCATTTCAGCGAGTTCCAAGATGACCTCCAGTGTCTTGCACTTGGCGACGATGTCCAGTTCACGATACAGTTTCGAAATGTAAATTGTCCGTGCATATTTTTACTGAAATTTCTTTCTCCATTATGAGCATTAGGATCTGTACAGCTGTGATACCATTAGTTTTCTAGTCATAGATTCTTCTACTTCAGTGGTGTGTTCAGATATCAGTCTCAAAGCATTCTCTGTATGATAGTCATGTTTTGTTGCAGAACAAGGAAGTGGCTGTTAATGTTGAAAAGCTCGCGGAAGGAACTGTCGTATTCGAGGATATTGGCACAGAGAAAAAACGTGGAAAAATCTTGAAGACCTTGAAGCTGCCACAGAATACCAGACAGGGTGATCCTTTAGCCGGACGTATTGTCTATGAGACACTGGAAGGGTATGAGCTGCTGATTGTCGCATAATTGTACAGTGTATCATCACATCTAGTTGTTATGATACATATGATTTGTTATGTTTCATGTTATATTTATTTGATGAATTCTGAGTCTCACATGCAGTATGCCATTGAAATCTGCAGATTTAATTGTCCCATTTTACAAGGTAGTATATAAACATATTTAAGGTGTCGTGAAGAATCTTTATGATATATAGGTACAAAATTTCGTCAGGAATCTGACAATGAAACAATGTTGTAAATTGGTCTACATTTGCCGAAGTTATGTTCAAAAGTCAAGTGTAGTGGTTTTTACCCGTGCGACTCGATGCTAATGCAGTTCTTGCTGTCATCATGTGTCCGTCCGTGTGTCCATCGTGTGTCTGTGTGTCACACACAACAAACTGTCCCTGAAAAGGGCGGGGTCATGTCATATGATCCAGTTTAAATTACAAGGCTCTAAACATACCTCAGGAATAACTGAAGCTAGAGTTGTCAAATGTCTTACACAGGTAGGCTATATTTAATGTTACCAAAAGGACAACATATCCCCCCATAAATGGGCGTGGTTATGGTCATGTGATTGTTTAAAATTTTGCTGTTTGCTGTGATGCAGCACTTCGCATGGGTTCATCAGCGACAGCTGAGCTACTTGTTTTGACTCACAGTGTACATATACTAGTATATTTTTGCCTCTGACTTTTTGGATGCTGTCCTATTTTCAAAAATCTTTCAGAAAGAATTTTTAAATCATCCAGAAGTTGGCAAAGTTATAGGCATTAATATAATGGCACATTTTCCTCACACAGTGTATATTTGAATGGACCAGGTGTGGCTCAGACCGTGCCATGGCAGACTTGATTTTTGTTTTTCATATTATAACAGTGTCATCGGTGGTAGCATCTTGTTTCCCAGATAAGTGCCACGGTAAAGTGGGCAAGTCTGTTCTGTCAGTCAGCTGCATTGCATTAATTGAATGCATGTTTTAAATTTGGTAATCGAGTCCCATTCACTTCTTTACTGTGATAAAAGCCTGATGTTTTTTTGTGGTTATCAAATCCAATCAAAAAACATTTATATAGCGCCATATGTTGCAAGCAAATCAGAGGCGCATGGCAGTAAGTGTTGTAGGCGTTGTTGGCAGTAAGTTATCTGCACTTGCAGTAGTTACGTGAATGCTGTTTGGTGTGTGTATGTGTGAATGCAGTCAAATAACGGCTGTGCGTTGTTCAGGCCGATTGAGATTCCGTTTGGCGATCGTGACCAGGTTGGAGACTACACGCTGCTCTTTGACGACATTGTTGATTTCAATATAGCGACTGATCGCCGTGACAAGCTGCAACGTGCCACTAACATCGCACTCAGTGAACACACGTTCTTTGTCAGCAAAGAGGAACGTGAAAAGGTCTCACTCAAGTCATGGCTTGTCAGTTGTAGATGGCAACACAGGCGGCCGAGCTTGTAATATAATATAATATTTTTATATATGTATTCTTCCTAATACTACTACTGTTGATATTCGTTAGATCGGCAAAGTTTTCTGGAGTTGGTGCAGATATCGTTGGGTCTTCCAAAACTGAACATGTTTTTCTGTCTGTCACCCAGCCAGAAACGTCAAAGCTGTGAAGAACTAGAAAACATAGGCAGTCGTATCGACATGCAGCACGTCAGCAATAGCCGCAGGTAGCACAGCGGCATATAGGTGTACGGAATTCAGTACATGGGCTCTAGCAGCCGTGTGACCATGACGGTTTTTGTAACCATGTGACCTTTAACCTTTTGACTTATGGGTCAATGCATGCCGGGAGACTGCTATAGAGTATATGTGTACCTAGTTTGGTGTCGATAGCTGAAGCCGTTTTCCATTTAGAGTGCGGACAAACTGACAGACTCGACTTAACGCTGTACTCACACTGGCGGCTATGCCTGTGTAGGTAATAATAATGCTATTAATGCTAACTAATAAACACATTTCTGGACTACTGTACAATGGACCCAGTTATACGTCTTTGCTCAGTGTAGATTGCTGGTACTGAGTTGAATTTTCACTTATGTGAATAAATGGGTTAAGATTCATTTCTGTGATTACATTACAGCATAGGTTGTGGACAGACGCTTGTGAAATTTAGAGACATTATTCGCCTTGATGTGGAGAACAGATTTTTAAGGTAATGCCTCTAAATTGGGCATTTCACACATCTTATTTAGGGGCAGAACCAAAACAACTGATGATATCTCGGTGATACTGGTTTAGTTGCGTAAGCACTGTTGAGTTGCAAAACCTTCAAATAATGTGATATTGGACACTTATGCTATGCTGCCCATACCTACCTCAGCCGACATCTTTTGTTTAGTCTTGTGTAGTTCAGTTGGTGCCTGATGTAATCCAACTATGGATTTGCATGTTAATAAATTAATATTTTTTGTTGAAATGCAGGAATTACTTTTAGACTGTTAGTGGAGTTATGGGCATAGTGACCGCTATCTAGTGGTTTGTTGTTTTGAATGCTCATGTTATCTGATTTGTATGCTGATATTGTTTGGCGGCAGCAGATCAGCTGCATGTGGTGTGTATTGTCAGGGATACGTCGTGACGCTGAAAGAAGGCTACGGTTTCATACGCTGCACTGACCGTGATGCTCGCATGTTCTTCCACTACAGTGAGCTGCTTGACCTCGATCGAGAAATCCGCGTCCAGCAGGAGGTGGAGTTTTCCGTAGTACAGGTGAAGTTCAGTGCCGTGTTATTTTAGTTTGCCATCATCAGTGTGTGTTTCTGAGCATGTGAATGACTTGGCGTGATAGGTGTGGCTGACGTGAGATAGTTGGTGGTTCATAGAGAGCATGAGGACAATGGTGATTGTTCAGTGCTTTGACTGTTCTTCAGTGTTTTGCATGTACAATGCAATAACAGTTATCTTTAAGAGTTTTTTTTGGCAACAACCATGTCATGAGTAACTGAGGAAGCGAAGGGCATTTAAGTCAGGACTGTTGTCGTTATGTGTCCATTGTTGTAGTGATTACAGCTTTGCCTTCTTGTTCAGGATCCAACCACTGCTGGGCGTCTTGTTGCAATCCGTATCCGCTTCCTGCCAAAGGGTACCATTGTTGTGGAGCAGAACTTGCCTGACAAGTATGTTGGCAGTGTAGAAAAGGAAGCTGGAGTAACGCATTCTACATCGTGTATGCAATGATCATTCTGTTGTGTTGTGTGTTTTTGAATAGTTGACTGCCTAGCATACAGGGTTCGTACAGACCCTGGAAAGTCCTGGAATTTTTATTGTTTAGAATTCCAGGCCCTGGAAAGTCCTGGAAAAAGGCATAGGTCCTGGAAAATTCTGGAAAGTCCTGGAATTATTAACCAGCAGTTATTGAATTTTTAGTTCTGGTTTGAGTAATCTCTATGCAGATAAGCAATTCCTTTTAATACATTGCCACCTCTTGGGTCAAACCGAGTATTAGAAATACCTTTATACTGTTAAATAAAATAATACAACTTCAGGTATTGCATTTCCGCTTCTTTTCTGTAATGCAGATACACTGATAACTGACTTGGTATATGCACTTTTTTGACCTCGTGCAACTCATGTTTTTGAATGGAACAGGTCCTGGAAAGTCCTGGAAAAAAGGATGTTAGAGTCCTGGAAAATCCTGGAATTTGGTCTTTGCTAGTACTGGAAAGTCCTGGAAAAAAGCATTTTAAAGTCTGTACGAACCCTGAGCATATCAAACGTCAAGTTGCTGTAGAGGAGTAGCATGGTATCCAACTTCTTTCATGGAAACTGCAATATGGTGGCCTGGATGTGGGAGGGCAGACAAACTGGTAATAACCTTGTATTAAGGTAGACATGTGACATGAGGCAGGATAATATGTTGACATGGTTGGGTTTGTCATTGACTGAAGTTATCAAGGTTGCTGGTTTCAGAGGCAAATGGTTTGTAATGCCATCAGTGTTGCTCAACAGCGTAACATTTAGACGACGGTATTCTGTCTTTTCCTAGTCTGTAGTTAGATGGACCCATGTTTACACGCACGTGCATGATTGCATTCGTCTTGCATGCATTTATAAATATGGCTCAGTCAAGTCTTTTTGGTCGTTTGCATTCTTTGTTTTTCTGTATATAGATAGTATGCCTGCCAGATAAATAGGTTATTATTGTGTATTTATTTTTCTTGTCAAAAATTGTAGGAAGTCATTTCCTGTTAGTCATCTTTTGTTATGAATGAGTATATTTTACCTACAGCTAAAGGACTGGATCCTGAAAGTCCGGGTATTATCCTCTATGATGTCAACACAACAAAGCAGACAATTCTGTTCACAATGGCATCTGTTGACGGTGCTGCACCAAAGCTTGGTGACAAGGTCGCCTTTCATTCTTTATTGTTAGATTTTAGCTGTATTGTCATTTTGCCCAGCAACCTAAGAGGAGACATTAAACCAGATTTGTCGTGGCAATGACCGTTGTTCCGTTTGTTGTAAACTAGTCCTGTGTGGTTGGTTCTGTGAACATCCAGCCGAGCAGTTTGTGTGAATTAGCATGCACTGGTATTACAACATCACACAGGAGTCTTGTGTTCTATCCTGTGGTTTACACTAAGGAATAATGTACTTTCTTGGATAGCATTAATGTAAACACTGAATTTTGCTGTATAGTGATCTTGTCCCTTGCTTTATAGTCTGCAGCATCATATTATGAAAGTAAGTAAGTAAATTTATATAGCACAGTTATCATCGAGAACCTCAAACGCGCTGAATGCACTAGTATCGAGCGAACAAATACGTTTTTAGCAAACGTCTGAAACAGTCTGCACTGGTAATGGAGTCCCGGATAAAATCCGGGAGAGAGTTCCAGACTGTGGGGCCGGCGACTGAGAAGGCCCGACAGCCATAAGTGTTGAGCCGGTAGCGAGGTACTGCAAGTAGTTGACGGTTGGCGGAACGCAGGTGCTGCTGAGTGTCGACACCAGCGACCGGGACGCAGTAGTCCGACAGGTACAGCGGTGCACGGCCGTCTTGCACGGACGAAAGTCTTGTTTATTTTGTGTTTGAAGACAAAGTGCTGTTTAATTGTGGGTGTAACTAGATAATACCTGGGCTGGGACTAAGTGAGACTAGATGGCTACCTGTGGTGGTATTGGATGTAACCACATGGTACCTGTGCTGGCACTAGTTAGGTAGGTAGATCTTGTCATATGTATATTTGCACCAAAATCAGAAACCCACATCAGCACCAAGTACAAATGACTAGGTGGTACTGGCTGTGACTAGAAAGTTCTGTTATTTGCAGTGGGTGTGACTAGGTGACATGTATAGTGGTGCTGGGTATGTCTAGGTGGAGTTCCAGATATGTGAGAGTCGCAAGAACAACACGAAGAATGCGATCAACGTACGAGTGGTGAGCGGTGTGCCACCATCTGTCGGTAAAGAGTACGGCTATGTTGCCGCTGTCAAGGACAGATGTGGACTCATTGAGCTGGTGGATCATGAGAGAGTCGCTAGTTTTCAGTCGAAGTAAGTTATACCAATCTGACATTTTTCGTGGTGATAAAAGAACATAAAACCTGCACATTTCAAGTGATGCTGTGGCTGGCTTAAAGGGAGAATCACTTGGCATGAGGAGTTTGCTGATGAGGTCCGTCAATGATTTTTCTGAACGAGGCGATTTCTGTGAGTTTCCTTGAGTGCTCTGACAGGAAGGTCGTCACACAACCCGTGCCATCTATCGTCGAACAAAAAGTGAACAAAGAGAACACCAACGTCAGGTTCACATGGATAATAGCCATTGGAACAATAAGTGACACTTACTGGTGGTGATGATAAAAGAACTTACAATGTGCACAGTTAACATTGTCTAGGTGATATTGTTCTTGTCTGTTCAAATGATCACTTGATGAGAGAGAAAAAGCTAAACTTGTAGTAAACAAAAATTTGGAAGATGTAACAAAGGTAGATGGTGTTATTTAACAGAGATTAGCGTGTAGTCCTTTAAAAATATGGCCATTTAAACATGTCATTATACTGAAGGATGCACACCAGATTTCGTGTGTTAATCGCTTTTATTTTTAATTACTTGTTATTAATTTTTGCATTATTTTTCTGTTTGGATTCTGTTTGGTAAACTAAGCCAACTACCATGCAGCTCAAGTTGTAGTAGTGTAGTATATATATATATCTATGCGTGCTTATTTCAGGGATGCAGAACAAGTTGAGTTAAATGTTGGGGATGAGGTGGCATTTTCATTGTCAAACAGTTCATCAAAACTGATTGCGGAGAACGTTCGCAGGCTGAAAACCGGAACCATTCTTTCCATGGTGAGTGATGAGATTAACAGCTGTCAACCTGTAATTTTGTTCATTTCGGTTGCAGAATACTGAGTCTTGCACGATGTGACGTTTGTGACACGGCTGTGATTAGCAACAAATATTTTCTTCCCATGCATTGTTACAGTTGGCTGTGTGACCTCCAACAAAGGCTGCGTTCTGAGGTCATGGAGTAAGTTAATGAGAGAAGATTGGTTAAACAAAAACCAAATGTATGTGTCGCATTATAAATAATGTGTCTTGGTGGTACGGTAAAGGCAGTCGATTCTGAACTGATGGAGCTTGTCTGAATAAGATACCGATGACATCATGAAGGCCATGTGATGGACACTGGTCTGGATGTCTGAACCTTGAACTGGCGAGTGCCAAATATTAACAGATGATTTTCTATGAAAAGTGCTATGTTTCACTGACGTGTAGCTATCGTGAAGCCGGCTGCTGTTCAGGAACTGCTACCTGGCGTGCTTGATGGCAGAGTGGTTCGATCGTGTACGTCGGAGCAGCAGGATCATTTCGGTTTGATCCAGACCGGCGGTGATGAGTTGAATGCATCTTGCTACGCATACGGCGTAGCAAACCTCGTCGACAAACAGGAAATGCTGCAGAAAGGTGACAGCGTTCGTTTCCAGTTGGCGTCGGTGCGCAGTTCTGGATTGCGCATTGCTACAAACATTGCTGCATCTCGTCGCTTCATTCGTGCACGCGTTGACGCCATCAAGGGCCAGGTATTTGCTGATTGTTAATACAGGTATTTGCTGCTGTTGCTGATTATTAATACATTTTTGCACATGACTCTGTGTCAGTCGGGTCCTCCTTCACATCTGGGCTATGATGCAGTGCAGTGTTATTTTAGTTTTTTATCCTTCCTGTCACACAAGCATCAGTGTCAAAGCACTGAAGGCAACACATTAACCCCAGCCAGTGGTGAATGCCTCGCCTCAGCCTTTCTTAGTAATATTAATATCAGTGGCCTGGCCTCAGCCTCTCTTCATGCACTGCCAGACTCGTGGCAGAAAGGCGTTGCTAGATGTCACTGACCGTCTGATGCCAGTGTCATAACTGCTAGCGTTGCAGTGTAGAAGATGGAAAGGCAATAGCATTTGTCTTTCATCGTTATTATAACCAAGCATTTTGCTGAATTGACTAATTAATTGCATTGAGGCTTAAAAGTCCCATTTGATGCAATGCAGGTTGTTTCTAAAAAAACTCGAGCAGATTAAATTTAAGATTATTTACTAATATCAGGTTGAGAAGACATATTTTTGTGGCATTGTGTATTTTGATTTGGCTGTGTTCCTATGTTGTATGTCAGAAGTGCCGTTAACCATCAGTTTGCACTCACTCAGTATGCGTTATACCTTTGCCATGCCATGCTGAAATCGGCACAGTTTTGTTACTGTCATTTGAGTTATTCTGGTTACAAACAAAAACAAACAAACAAGGATGAAAACGTTACCTTCACCGAGCTGTGATGGCATAGGAGTGTCACGTTACTGATTTCCATTAAAAGATGGCATTGATTGCTAACTGAACTGTCCTACAGTATAGTGATGATGGTTTGGTGTGTAGACAGCCTTCCTCTGCCCAGATACTGAAGATGGAAAGAAGACCTCATTTCGCTTAACGGATGTTGTAAGTGGTGGAGAAATTTCGGTTGGAGATGAGGTTGAGTACATTCTACTTCAGAGTCGACCAAACTCGAGACACATTGCAACAAGTGTTCGCAAGATCAGGTTTGTAGATTCTATGCAGCGGTTGTTTTGCAACAAACTGCGACTGGTCTTCAACACATGGCTGAACATTATTTTGGCAGATAACTCAATTTATCGTGATTGTAGAGTCACATAGGTTGCGAAGTGCAAGGTAATTTGGGGTCCGGGATTTCAAATATGTGGAAAATATTTATCCCTCCAATTCAGAAGTCACATAACTCAATTTATCTTGGTTGTTTTGACAATTCTGTGACGTCCTTGTGTTATTACGACACGAAATATTATGTTAGTGTTGTGCAGATTTGCAAAATTTAGGGGAGCTTAATTAGTAAAACAAATATGGTGGTAAAGTAACTTCACAGTTTAAAACGTTTTCTAAGGACGACAGTGCTACTTCACACAACTAAAACAGCAGAAATCAAAAAGGTTATATTAATTGGCAGCACATTCTCTTGTTATATGATAAATATGTACACTGTATAAAGACGTCAGTTTAAAGCATGGTCACTAGTAGCCATTGTCCATGTATTGTGTGAGTAGTATTTGTACACGTTTGTGACACGACGATACCTGCATGCTGGTTCTGTAGTGAACGCCAGCGTCCCGAGCACCTCATCTCTCGTCTAAAGAGTGTCGGCGACGAAGCCGGTCCCAAGATGGTGGTGGTCCGTCAGCCTCGTGGACCGGATGGCACCAAGGGCTTCAAGCTGTCACGCAGGCCTTTGAAGACGACGCCGACTTAGAACCTAACCGGCACTCAACTTACGCCTGGCCAGGCCAGGCCACCCAGCCTCTTGTTTAGCCACGCCCCCTCCTTCCTTCACTGTTCATTCGTTGAGTTGGTTTCACTGCTTTCCATGTGGAAGTACTGTCAAAGTTTTCGGTCTAATGCATTTAGCAGAGACTGTTCCGTTGTTGATGTTGCACATCGTCAAAAACTTTCAAGATTTTCTCATCCCAAAGTCAAATTAAGTCTTTCATTGTGTTGGTGTGCATTCACTTGTTCTGCTTAAAATGTTCTCCTGTTTGTTTGACTTACGGTTATCACGTGTGAAGAAAATAAGTACACGACTTTTATACGGTGCATACTTAAACACTTAGCTATTTGTACAGTTTCAAAATATTTCATTTGTGAGATTTTCAAACAGAAATTTCTCAAATACACACAGGTTCATGATTATTAATATACTTATAAACTTTGTAGATTTAAAAATACTGAGTAATTTGGCTTCATAAAAATTGGATATGTCATTAGCTCAGTCCATATTTATTGTTTCAGTGTATGTCAGGCTGGTTTGACAGTCAAGAGTACGATTTTATGTCCCCGCCACTTGTTAATTTTGGTTTGTACATTCTACAATTGGTGGCGATTAGAAGTGGTGCTTTCACTGTGATGGTGTTCTTTTCAGTTTACTGTGGACAGCCCTCTTATCCATTTGTAGCGGACTTCAGTTCGCTTCCTTCCAATTTGCTTTTCATTGTACATCTTAGCACATGTCTGGAACACCGTATGTGCATTATATTTCAGTTGATGTCACCACACGGTGCATTACGAATGGCTGCTGAGCTGATATCATTGTTTATGTACTTTCTGTGCTATTTTGTGTCCATGCCACACCAAGCAGTGTTCTGTGGTGTACTCTGCAGTTGTACGATTGTTTTCTATGTTGGGTTTTGTGTGAGTACTTTGAGTATTCGGCTTGTTGTCATGGTGGTTAGACGGTGTGGTAAAAACACAAATGGCATTCAACCACTTCCTTGGTTAACGTTACACTGCTCATATGAGTGTGGCGGACTGCGTACACAAATGTATCGCATACTACCAGTCCATGAAACGACATCTTTTAACAAAATAAGCAAGCAGTAAAACAGCAGCTCGATTTGTTGTTTTTATTTGCACTCACTGCACGGACCCATCACTAGTCAACTGGGACAGTAAGCACTGTTTACACTGCAGTCAAAACTATGCATTTGAGAAACAAGTGATAGATGAATACGCTCGTATCACTTGGCAAACATCTCGCTTTCGACAATAATTTAATGCAAGGCAGCAACTGACAATTTTGCCAAAATTTCGTCAACTGCAATAACAAATCTTATGTACTTAAGTATTTGATATTCTTGGTTGGGTCATCAACCTGTAAAAGTCCAAAACATTCGAAAAATCCAAAACAGCAGGAGTGTCTGCTGCCATTATAATAAATTACTCGAACTACTTCTAGGCGGACATAGCCCTACCACTAACAGTACAAATTGTGCATTTCGTCATAATGCACAAAAACAGTGAGCTGAGATCTGCCCAAGTAGCCCAGTGGTCAAAGCAGTTGGGTGCCGTGTGCAGTACAGCATGATGTGCTTAGTGGCTGGGTTTCAAACCTCAGTCTTGGCTCGTCTGCCTACCAAAAAGAATTATTTCAAATGATTCCTACTCACATGACGAACAGGGAGGAGATAGTCCCAGGCAAGAAAAACAGGGCTTGACGATCTATAAACTAACTGTTGCCAACAGCTTGATCTAGCAGCATCAGGTTGTTGGCTGTGCTGGCATGGCTGAAGTAAATAAACCGGGCTGGACGGGGCTAAACTAGACGACCACGTGTAGAGGGGGCGCGTGATTGAGAGATACCTGACAAGCTACTGCTCACTCCTACTTAGCCCTCTTTCCCCGTACGGCACACTCATCACATACACCTCCAATTCCCCTCTGCATGGGCAAGTGCACTGGACCGCTATGCGGTCTCAGCACCGAGGTTCAGAGTAGGCTGGACCTCTGCATGCAATAACGAACGAACGACAACTGTATGAACTGTAGTATTTATTAAAATGAGGCTCGACTCCTATCTTTGCCAGGTAACTATTGTGCTATAGACTGAAATCAAAATGAACACAATGCTGAACGACTGCAGCTTATAGTACTCGTGTGTGAAAATCTTTACAAAACTCAGCACTATAGTAACCAACACTTTCCATTTGATTACTTACTTAACCGTATTTGAAACTGCAAATGCATTGAAAGCCTAAGTGCAAAATTGGCTTGGACGTTCTCGGTGGTAATTTGGTGGACACGATTTGCAGTGCAGTAATTTTGCAAGAATGCCCTTTTCAGGCTGCCGTCAACTCTTGGGTCACAGTCAAACTGAAACCACGGCTGATCCTTCTGAACAACACCAGATACACTGCTATGAGTACCAGTACTTGTAAATTAACACTGGTGATGTAAATATTCCCAGCAATATCATTATGGTAGAACAGTACACAGCTGTGCAGTCCACTGTCAGAAACGTCTGACATGTTTCTTAAACTTTTCATAATGGTAATCATCCGTTGCCTTCTCGCTTGGTCGGGATGTATTCTGCACTTCATCTACACAACAACAACACAGTTAATGTGCCGTTGACAGAAACGTACTCAATAGACGTCTAAATGTTATCATCTTAACAACATTAAAACTGCCTGATGCGGGACTGGTTGCGAAGTATTGTGATGAGCACGTGTGTGTGTGTGTGTCTGTCTGCGAGATATCTCCAGAACCACGTGCGATCTGTACCACATTTTTGTGCATGTTGCCTACATCATGTTTTTTTCTATAATGGGCCGTATAGCGGTATGAATTTCGTCATCCGCCACGATGGACGGATGTCACTTAAATTTACTTATTTACCGCAAAGTCAGACAGAAATTCAATTTCCTACAAAGGGCATAATTTTTCACCAACTATTTCAAAATTACTCACAAACTGAAGTAAAAGAGGAACAGAGAAATTGACGATTAATGGGAAGAATTACCGAAACGCACGTCTGCAGCTGTTGTTACTATGGTAATGGTGTACGTTGGCGGAGAAACAAATATACCAGTGGCTTTGCATGGACGTAGGAAAGCAAAGTTAATTTAGTGTTAATGGGACTTAGGTTAAGGAAGTGTATACAGAATTCAGCCGGTGGGATTGCGCACTGTAGGCGCAGTCTGATATCTACAATTGCATCGTTTTTATAATGTGGCTTATGCTGAACATAGCACCAGGCCCAAGACTTACTGTTGAAGGAGGCAAAGATTTAAGAAGGGTGTATTTAAACATGGACAAGACAGCAGTTTTCGGTGCATTCTGTACATTCTGTACATGTTTATAATCATTTTATTTGCAAAACGCAAATGGCCAGACCTGAAAAGCCTTTAGAGTGGTTTACAGTTTTATGGTACCATACGAATTAGTTTTAACTTAACCGGACTCATAAGAACTCATCATAGTCATACAAGAACTGGAATAACATGAGTCTGTGGTACAATACTTGCTACATCGTTTTTAAAAATTGCCATGGCTAATATTAATACTTTTTGATATGCAGAATTCGACAGCAACCAATTATGAATTTGTCACCTCGCCTATGTACTGGCAACATCACTTTGAGTAGTCAACATGCAACGAATATTTTTAGAAGTCAGCAAAGATTTTTTTCGCTGTTTCTGCTGCCTGCAGTGAAGTCATCACTGCCTCAATGGACACAGTTTGACAATTTTGCTGATTTCACTGGCAGTCTGGACAGGCAGGCCCTACATCTCCAAGCAGGTGATGTCTAAGGAAGAGGTTTGGAAAACCATCTCAACCAGTTTTGCTGAACAATGTAAATATCATCTGTTGTTACAGTAGTTGCTCTTTAACTCATCAATGTGACACTTGTACAGACAGTTGCAGTAAAACTATCTGTAATTTCAACATCACATGCCCATTCTCATCTCGGCCTGCTTATAAAATACTGAGAAAGAACGTCGTGCAAGTGAAGAATTGCGGCATTTTTTTGAGATGCAGCGCATACTGCACCTACTAAGTGTTCATCAACTTGTAACTCATGACAACAAAATCTGATTAACGTGCAACTGATCATAATCACTGAAGTCAAAGTGTGTACACTTTTACTTCAGTCAGAATAATTGCACATTAATGTAAATTAATATTAAAATTATACTACAGCCGTTCAGTGCTGTCAAGTATTACAAAATGTCGTAACTCACTACGGAAAGTTGAACTGCTGACTTTTCGAAGACGTGGGTGTCATGCAACACTGAATACAAAATGAAATTGTTAGGGTTGACTGGTTTCACTAAGAAGTCCTTAACTTGTAGTATGTGTCAAAACAACAGTAATGCATCATCACCTTGTAGTGTTTTTGGTCTGTCGGCGTCTCCAACCCGCAATGGAGTCGGCTTTGGAGTGTGAACAGCTTTTCTGACGTGCGTATTGCCATCATCAATGTTAACTGCAACGTAAATTATTAACACCACCTTGCACAATCAACACAACTTACAAGTACGACATTCATAGTAGAAAGTGTTCTTAGCTTGGGTATCCACATCTCATGGCGGTATGCACTGGTGCAGCTAAGAAAGACTCAGGTGGCCTAAACCCCATTCTTGCCAAGAAAAAATTTGAAACTATACCTAAAATGACGGGAGGTCGGAAATTTTGCATGTTATTTTTGAAAATAACTGTTTTATATATATGCATTTAAAAGCCCCAAATATCATAGGCCTGTGTTGCAGACCCTCATGTTCCGTGGACAGTCCCACCCAATAGAAACTAATGGCTATGTACTGTATATGTATATAATGAGAGCATGAATATACATGTTACAATATCATCCAATGTTGTTACTTTAACATTACACAGAATGAGTCGAGAAATCCTATACAGCAAGGATAGTTAACATATGACTGTATGAACTCAGGATGCAACTCTGTGAAAAGTTTCATCAGGTTGACACAAAAACTATATAAAATTACTCTAATACAACCAAAATAACATACTGCTTATCGACGTTTCGGCTTCACGTTAAAAGCCTTCATCAGGCTTCATCTTCATACGTCAGCTTTTGCATACTGACGACCGGCACCAGAAGTCAGTCGATAAACAGTATGTTATTTTGGTTGTATTAAAGTAATTTTATATAGTTATCAGGATGCAACGTGTAAGGAATGGTTTGCCATTTTGCTGCCGGTAATAAGATATACACAGTACAACAGAACTGAATGAATTATGCAAACAGGCTTTCGCTTAGCATTAAAGCTTGTATGCTAATCAAAATTTGGGCATGTGGGACTTAATCTCCAGATAAACAGAGCATGGCTTCTAACTATGCAAAGTGACTGTCTATAAACTGTCTAAAGAATTCCTTCACCTCGTGGTGCCGGAAAATCAACACACCACACTAGACAGACATTGGCTGGACAAGTACCGTGACAATGATAGAAATTTGAACAGAATGGCAAACTCGAAATGGGAAGTGGGAACACAGTCAGCAATCTTTTGGAGTCAAAACGTTAACAAATGCTACAGACCAGCGTACAAGTGATGCATTAGCAACAGCTGTTTATAAGGCACTGAAAAAATGCACATAGCAGTTTTTGTTTTTAGTTTTCCTTATTTTTTCGTTTGTACTGTGCACTAGATTAAGCTGGCCATCTCATCAGCTTTTGAGTGCACGTTAATCTACCGTATCGTATCGTATCGTAACGCATGAAGTCCCAATTTTTGCCAGCAAGTAATAGGTTCCAATTTGCAATCTCCACTTAACAGCCACCAATCGTTATCAGCTGCTGCAACAGGGAGACTGTTGCATGGCTGCCCATTTTTACAAGAGCACTGAGCATCAAACGAAAGATGTGTCCAATACATCGGTTGTGTTGTACAAAGTTGACAGCAACGTTAGTCGGCACAAAGTCTGATACGCCCTTTTCACGTCTGCTCAGCCGCTCAGCCATCAATTTCTGCTTTGCATCCTCCGTAGCTTCTATGTTTCGAATTTTTGTCCTACAACAAATCGTATTCAACAAACGGCATCATAGGCCTACTCGTCTTTTTCTGCCTTCATCTAACGTTAATTTCTAATTTGCCAGTAACACATGATTGACATACGCATATGTAATTATATTTATCTCTTAACAGACAATTCAGAGCCAACGGAGAAGAGCTATGTTGTTTACCTCAGTAGTCAGTTAAGAAAGAAAAAAACGATAAAGTCTAATAAGTCATTACATTGGCTTGAATCATATGCATATGCATCAATCAGCATCAATCCGCCACACTGTTCAATACAGGAATCAGCAAACTAGATTCACGTAGAATGACCACGAACGTTTGTGTAAGCAAAATAAAGCAAACATGGCGTAACAAATTAATTCTTGAAGTTGAGACATACGCACAAATGTTAACTTCATGGAGACGTTAAATAAATTATTGTTCAAAATGAAAACTCAAGTCTGAAATATATATGTTAAGCATCATCCAGTGGGCAGCAGGAGTTACGAAATCCTCTGCAGCAAGAAGACTTAAGATATGACTGCACAACATCTGGATGCAACGTATCAGGTATGGTTTACCATTTTGCTGTCAGGTGTCTGAAATAAGATTTATACAGTACAACAGAAGTGAATGAATTACACCAGCAAGGTTAGCACTAAGGCTAATGTTGCATGGGGACCAAACCAACACACTGCCTGACATCAGCAAATGCGACGGACGTTAATTTGTATTTATTTCTGTTGCAGTACTCTGCTAGATTTCACATGCTGTATTTCCACACAGCTGACAAAAAAATTTTTACTTCCCATATATTGCAGCCGTTCAAGACAGCCAGATGACATAGCACTTCCTTAACTAGGTCCTGGTTTGACAATGAAGACCTACAGAGTACAAAACAGATGACTCACTCAATGCCAAGGTCGACTTCTGGAATGCCAGACAGCATCTGATTAGAGAGCATATCTTCGGTCTTCTTACGACTAGTTTGCACTTTGATGTGGTCAGGCAGCTCATACAGAGCATCGTCGGCATTTTTGGGCCTGACACACCAAATCACGTAAGTTGCAAAGTGGGTGGCATCATAACTGACTTGCTTATAACTGACACACTGCAAGTTACTTTGAAAAAAACCTTCCACACATTCTGGTAACAGCGTAAAATAAACACCACAACAGCTAAGTCATTCATAATACACAATAATACAAAATACAGACAATTCTAATTTCTCATTCTAAACGGCTGGGTCAAACTAACTGCATCTTAATTTTTTTTCGTCATCCTAAGATCAAACAAGAGCTCAGCAAGTGCTGAGATAGGCGACTGGGTCAAATTAGAGACACAATAAGTTGGCCTATTTTTTGAGCTGCGGATGCCGTTGAGCAGGAATTTTGACACCGGCCTTGCAGCAAGGTGCTCTACGTCCGACCGATCGCATTATTATATATCCTCAGTATAATACCCAGTCACCAAAAAGATGTTGCCAAGGAATCTGTAAGATTAAGTAATTCCACTTATATGCTGTTGTTGCTGACAAATTTTATTTCAAATGTATGTCCATAACTTTACATTAGAAATACCAAGTGTTGATGTTCTACTATGTCGCTATGGCACACCGTGACAGATGATGACCCAAATCAGTCAGAGCAAAATCATTCAAACAATGTCCGTGCATTTTTAGACCAAAAGCTGCAATTAAATACTAGAAGATGGGACTTTGATGCCCCATCATCGACGCGGATGCATTCCACACCTCAATGGCCTGCTGTGACCTTGACATTGAACTCCACAGTCCTTGTTACCATGACATCTCATGAACGGCTTGAGCAATCTCGATGAAACTTACACAGAATATGCAACAGCCTCAACGGATGACCTGATTAGACTTTACAGGTCAAAGGTCAAGATCACAGCAGAACGTCGAGGTGGCAGAGGCATACACGTCGATGCTGGGGCATCAAAGTCGATGTTCTAGTTCCTGTTTATGATTCATCTGACTATCTATCAACTTTTAGTACACTCTAAACATTTCTTATCATAACATACCATCTCGTCATACCGGTGTCATCTCTGGAGGTGTTATATAGCAATTTGTACAGCAAAATGTTACAAAAACACACTAACAAAAAGTACAGACCGTAATCTCGCTGATTTAGTTAGTTGGAGTTTAACATCCCTTTTCAGCACAAATATGGCTATATCAAAGACGATGATTTAGGTTCCAAAAAATCAAGCATGATACATGCATATGAAGCTGTCTGTGTCTGCTGTGTGAAAAGTATGCGATGTCTCAATACACAATGTCTACCTTTCATCAATATTTTCTTCTGCTGAACTGATTCCCTTCCTCTTCCCTAGTTCTTCCTCCACATATTTCAACCTGCAACAAGTATAGTAGCACCATATATACTCGCGTATAAGCCGACAATTTTTGGCACAATTTTAACGTTCAAGTTGTGGGGGTCGGCTTATACGCG
>Ga0209780_1000619_pt1 | contig 19857 bp, 18 predicted proteins | sample WorMetexBAHAMAS2_FD_187384 | JGI IMG/M metagenome (GOLD analysis project Ga0209780, IMG submission 187384) | Marine gutless worms symbiont microbial communities from Max Planck institute for Marine Microbiology, Germany - Inanidrilus exumae... | ecosystem: Host-associated > Annelida > Digestive...
TGGTTATTCTGTCTGGCCAGTGTATATTTAGGATCCTTCTCAGGCATTTATTAATAAACACTTGAACTCTGTCTACTGTCCTCTGTGTGACTGTCCAGGACTCAGATGCATAAAGTAAAACTGCTTATAGAGAGATTAGGCGCCGAAAAAAGAAAGAAGAAGAAAAAAGAAACCACAGCGGTAAAATATAAGCCCTTTGGTATCGCGATGCCATGCGGGCTAATAATGATAATGATAGTGAAAATGATAATGATAACCAGTGTCAGTATTTGTAAGGCAGACGTAATGTTGACCATAGCTATTGTGAGGGTTCACCTGGTTTATTTGATGAAAGCAGTCTCAATGCCTGGCAGCTACCAACGTTCAAACCGTGTCGTGAGTCTGCTTGTAGGCTGCTACCATCCACATCCACCTTGCCACTTATTATTATTACTCAGCCCGAAAGTTGCCATTTTTATATCGTGAATAGCAGCACACGAGTAGCTTTACGTTGTGTTTCACGTGTGTGTGTGTGTGTGTGTGTGTTGTAGAATGCATTTCCAGTGGCTGGCTTGTATAGCACACATCTGCTGTCTCTCGATGCACTGCTTGCTGTTATCGACAGCATTGAGCAGCATTGCCATCACCGCATATTAAACACGTGCTCTACATTGACTGCGAATGATGCAGCTGAAGGCTAGTACTCTACTGTTGTTGTATGTTTGTTTATAGTATGTACTGTTTTCACTTTGGGTGTTGGAGTACTGTTGTGAATTTGATTACTACTGTTACTTCCATACAACGGTTGTTTTCAGGCTGAGTTCTCATTTCTCATTCGGCTGTTCTGGAAGAGAACCGTTGGGTATTGTGGGCCCCGTACGGGCTGCGGGGCGGTAATGCGTCATGATTCATGTGTTGACTTTGGTGCTATATAAATTTTTTGTTTACTCATCTTTTTTCCTCACTTTCTTCCTTCTTTACTTTTTGCTTTCTATATCTTTTCTTTCTTACTTATTTACTTCCTTATACTTCCTTGTATCTGCTTCTTCCAGAATAGACCCGTTACATTTCCAGTCCGGTTGTCGTAGGAGGCGACCAAACGTGGCTTTAATTTTTTTGGTTCATTTTATGTTGTAGTATGGATGCATGTTTGCTTTTGTTGTGTTTGTTTCAGTTTTTTCAGTATTAAGTCGAGAGATTGGCTAGGGAGAGTGTCTCCAAAATGTGTCAGGTGGGGCATGAAACCTTAACTCAGTCAATAACCCAATCAATCATTTGATCAAACCTTATCCAGATTTCAAAAGCCCCATCTTGTTGGTAGTGATTAGGGATGCATGATGTTAGAATAAAACGCCTTTTAAAGTTTAATTTTGATTAATTAGATGCTGTTGTTTTAACATTTGTGCCCATTGATATTCACACAGGTGGTACAGTTGAAGATAATGAAGTGGCTGAGAAAGCCATTGTTCCTCCTTGTCCGCCTGCAAGTGGATTTGTCATGGCTGACAACATGTCTCACAGAGATGCTGAAAGTGGTTAGTGCTTTTTGTGCACCGTGTTTAATATAATTATATAGCAGTCGAGCAACTGTTACGTCAGTGCTTTTGTACTGTTAGAAAGGCAGGGTTTCCACTGACCTGGAAAACCTGGAAACTCTTGGAATTTTGTTAACCTTGAAAAGTCCTGGAATTTTATGTTTGACCTGGAATTTTTGGCCTGATAAGTTGATTTATGCTGGTTTTTACATTGGCAGGTATGTGTGTGTGACTGTGTATCTGGATAATAACGTCTGAACTAGTGACCTTTGACCTAGATATTTAGCTTGCTGGTTCACCTTGACCTATGTACACTATGACGTGACATAAATTTGGTTGTGTGTTGATTATTTGTGCTAAATTGGTCAATATGGCCCCAGAGTGAGCTTTCTTGTTGGAAATTCAAATTTTCCACCACTGGAACATAATACTCAAACTCAGTTGGTTGCACTGTGAATTATGTTTGTTGATATGTGACGATGAATGCAGATTGGACACAGCTGGATCAAGTGCAGACGTCAACCGCGGCCACCGCTGCTGATAGTCGAATGTGTGCGAGGATTCGACCAAATCGCATGAAGGTGTCGACGTCTTTGCCAATGGAAGAGGAGCTGGCTGCAATTAAACGAAAGAAGAAGGTAATGACTGCTTGCAACTTATTAGTGGTCATTCGTTGGCAGTAGAACTTGTCGATAGTGACACAGAGCATCACAGCTATCATTGCCAGACACATAGCATCGCATGGTCTGTTTGCCACGTCTAATCCTATTCTTCTCTTAACTGTAGTTCTTTTTTTCCTGTTGCAGATTTATCAGACAGGTACTGAACAGTTCAACTTGAAACCACTGCGGGGAATCACATACCTGCAGGAACACGAACTGTTGTCATCACCTCTGGACCCGAAGGAGGTCGTTAGATTCATCAAAGAAAATCCGAAGCTTGACAAGAAGCAGATTGGCGAGTTTATAAGCAACAAGAAATATAGCGCCGTGCTGGAGGAATATCAAAAGTATGTAACTGAATGTTTAAATACCTTAGCTACAGCCATATTCTATGATGTAAAGCTTCCTTTTTACAGGGTTCGTACAGATCCTGGAAAGTCTTGGAATTTTATTGTTCAGAATTCCAGGCCCTGGAAAGTGCTGGAAAAAGGCATAGGTCCTGGAAAGTCCTGGAATTGTAAACCAGCGGTTCTGGAATTGCTAGTTCTGGTTTGAGTAGTTAATAAGCCGGAATCCACTTATTGAACTTGCTGGACTAATCTGGGTTCATTGGAGTACACTAATATAACCGCAGGTATTGCATGTCCATTTCTTTACTGCAATGCAGATACACTGATTACTGATTTTGTATATGCAATTTTTCGGCCTCATGCAACCCACGTTTGTGAATGGGGCATGTCCTGGAAAGTCCTGGAAAAAAGCATTTTAATGTCGTACGAACCTGTTTTTATAAAAGTCTTTGAAACTGTTGAGTACAGTATTTATATTTAGAACTGATGACATGATTACTACAGTGGATTAGGTTTATTGTCGTGAAGAGTTAATCCGGGAATGTTGAGACTGTTTGGCCAAACAAATTTGGGGGCCTCATAATACCACAGTGGTTTGCAGGACCCTCATGGAAGGCCAACACTAAACAGCAAAAAGTAAAATAGAAAGGAAGTAAAGGCCAGGGCCCTAGCCCCACATTGTTGTCAAACATTGCCTCACAGTGGTAAACTGGTGCTGGAGTTAATTAGTCTTTCATTGTATTTATAGTGATTATTGTCTGTCAGAATGGCACACCTGTAAAGTATATTCAACCAGCTAACCCTATTAAACCTTGAAAATGACTGTTAAAGTAAATATCTGGTTGGGTGTTGGTGTGTATGTGTGTGTGTGTGTTTGTGTGTGTGGTAACTGTTATTATTTAAAACGAGTACAGTTTAGCAGGGCCGGTAATTGGTGATGATTGCCGACATGTAACTTATACTGATCTGGTGGGGAAGATCATCTGATAATCGTAATTGTTAAGGTAAAGATCTGATGTTGGATTTTAGGTCGTTCAACTTTGATGAGACTCGCATAGACGAGGCATTGAGGATGTATTTGGAGTCATTTCGGTTACCGGGCGAAGCTGCAGTTATCTCGTATCTGCTTGAGCACTTTGCTGATCATTGGCATGTGAGTGCTGCGTCTGCTTTAAATCAGAAATGTGGTAATTTGGCATAAGAACGTGAATTTTTGTTGTCTATTACTAATGCCGTGGTGACAATTGCAATATGAGCACAGGGTGATAATAGAGGGCTGTGATCTTGGATGATTTTGCTGCAGCTTGCTTATGGTTATCTTGTTGGTCTGACTGATTCCTTGTAAGATATGTAGGCCATCATCATCTCTGTTCAGCAGCTTGTGGTGACACCATTCTACCACGAACAAATGTGATGCCAGACATCTTGGTATTTAGGCTGAAGTTTTGATGTCTATGGACCAGTCATCTAAAATGAGTTTCCGACCTCTGTCTGCAACACTGAACTGTCGCTGAACTGTTTCCGTCGAGAACTGAAGACATTCTACTTCAGCAGAGCTGATCTACGTAGGGTGTCAGCCGCGCTGACGTGAGAGCCGAAGCAGACAGATGTGGCTAAGTACCCTAGCTAGGTGTCAGTCAAATGGATAGGTGCTGAAGAAGTGCCGGTCAGGGCTGGCACTGAATAAGTGCTAGTTCGGGCTTAGCCAGACAGTAGGCCATGCCTACTGACGAGCTGCTCATGCCTACTGTTCCCTCCTCCTCCCTACACAATGCGCACATACACCGCACACACCTACCAATTCCCCTCTTCTCTCTGGGCTGGCACGTTGCACTGATATAAAGGTCTCAGCGCGACAGTCGAGAGTAGGCTGGACCTCTGCCCGCAACGAATGAACGAACGACAGTGTATGTGACTCTGTTATTGCAGAAGACTAATGGAGAGCCATTTGCAAATGCGGATGCGGCTTTTACTTTGTCGTACGCTGTCATCATGTTGAATACAGATCAACACAACACTAGCGCCAAGAAGCAAAATATACCGATGACTGCTGAGGTAAGGCTCATTTTTCTGAAATAATTAATGCAACGTTATACATAATTGTTTATTTCATGTTGCATTTTCTCACAGTTGTAATATTGAGATACATGTGCTGTGTATGTGACTGTCATTAAGATCGTTTCTTCTTATCTGAACTATGTGATAGCCAACCTAAAGGGACCAATGCCCGTTCCCAGGACTCGGTCCACATGGAAATGGGCCATGAAAATGGAGCTAGTAGTAGTAATAGTAGTATTAGTTTTTTAGGTCGACTCTTCTGAGTTGACCTATAAAAGTTGGTCTGAAATGTCCATCTGTCCATCCGTACGTCCATCCGTCCACAAAAATTTTTTTCGATTTCAATGAAATTTGGCATGTAGGTAGAGGTTGATGAGTGATGCATGACGGTATGCAGTATGACCCGATTCAAGGTCAAGGTCACAAGCCCTTGCAAGTTGGAAATTCTTTTATTTTCAAATGCTGTCTCCTCCACCATTTATAATTGGAGCTAGCAACTGACCACGCATTCTTAAAATTTTTATATTTGTCCTAGTTTTAGTGTCACGTGACTTTGAAGTTGGCACAAACGTCAGTTGTGAAGAGTCAACCATCAGTCCCGCACGGTGCTCATTTATCTAGATTTGTATTCAATGGTTAAGTTATGGTGACAGACTCCCACCCAGATGACCCATTTTTCAAACCCATTTGAAATGTGCATATCTGGCTCATCTCGGCCCTAATTTTGGAATATACAGTACTGAAGCTTGATTTGTTATATCTTCAAACACATACACACATGCATACATAACATGTGCACCACTTTGATGGCTATTTTCAAGCTGGCCAAATCCATAGCGGCAAGCATAATGTAATGATCTGGCATCTGTCCGTCTGTCTGTCCCGTCGGCATATTCACTGTGACTCGCCAGGGGCAGGATGTGACGTTGTCAGCGTACATTTCGGCCCGACAATAAGGAGAACCGACATACTTACGTGCATTAGGCAGTTGCCCCCTTGAGTTTCTGCTTCCAGTGTTCCAGAACAGAACTTTTTGGATTTTGCAGGTTAATTTTTTATGTCTTATGTGTAGAAGTAACAATAAAAGCATTAATAAGGCACACAGTCAGTAGTACAACTGAATCAGAGGTGACAGGCTGACAGCAGCCACTTGGTGGGCAGAACTGGTAACGTATTGGAAGGCTGTAAGATACGTTTTGTCAGCTTTACAAAGTCTTGTTCACATTGTGTGTTTAGAACTTTAAGCGCAACCTGACAAAAGTCAACGGAGGCAATGACTTTGATGAAGAGATGCTGGACGAAGTTTTTGTTGCAATTAAGTATGTTGATTGTCATTGATTTGTGCTACTGTTTGTATGATCAACAACAGTTGATCAGCTGCTGTTTGTTTTGTAAACCATGAATTCTACTTCATCCTTTTCAGTCACCCAGCTGGCAGTGGCTATAGAAAATAGGTTAGATAACTAAAAACCCAAAAGTATAGGTAGTAGTGATACTGGTAGTAGTGTGAGCAGTGTGCTTGTTACCCGTTCTCAGGCCGTTGAGATCATAGAGTCTGTGACTAGTGGCCAGTGCAACGCGAGACCTTCAGTTTCTCTTCTGTCCAAAGAGCACTTCCACTGCCCCTTGTCCAGTACTCGTTTCCCATCTCGCTGAGGGTAGGAGGCTGAGTTGACCCGAGTGACTGGTTACATACCAAGGTGTTAAAACGTGACTTATCGATGTAGAGTAGCTTCGTTAATGCGACCAGTGCTGTTACGACTATGCTGATATTTAAAGTACTTCGTGGTGCTGCTGCACTGAGTTATCTTGGTCCAGTTGTCTGTGTCGCTGATTTACTGAAAGGAAAGGAAAGGAAAGGAAGAGTATTTATATAGCGCCTTTTATATACCATGTATATCTCAAAGCGGTCAGGCATGGATCACACAGTTTTACCTGCAAATACACCATGCCTGCCTTTCCTTCGTAAGCGTTCACCAGATGAGGCCACCCCTAACTGAGGTAAGAGACATCCAATTGCAGCTTACTACTCACATATCGACCCCGAGGGGATGAAATGCTGAGTTGGCCTGGTTGGTTGGCCTATAGCGGACGGGTTACCCACATAGTGGTCACCCGTCCACAACAGGTCGAGCGCAGGACAGGGAAAGTTCGCCGGCCAAAGACGGACGTTCTACCACTGTGCCACGCAACCAGCCAACTGAGTCGCCGAGATCTCCAGTCTGTCAAGACCGACCATCTGCTGCTTGATTGATTGATTGAGTTAAGGTTTTACGTCCCACCTGACACAAAATAGGTCATTTCGGGGACGTGTTTCCCATTCAGTCTCTTGGCTTAGTACTGAAAGCTAAATCAAATACAACAAAAGCAAACGTGCATCCATAGCAAAATATACTAAGCTATAAAATGATGAACCCCTCCCAAAAAAAACTACAGCCAGGTTTGGTCGCCTCATACAACCTCTGGCCTGGAAATGGAATGGGCCTATTCTGGAAGGAGTAGATAAATAAGTCAATAAGTAAATGAGGAAAGAACAAAGTATACGGAAAGAAGAAAGTAAGAAAGGGAAAAAGTAAGTAAGGAAGGAAGGTAAGAAAGCAAACAAACAAACAATTTATACAGCACCAAAAATCAAGAAATGAATCAGCACATTGCCGCCCCGGGCCCATACTGGGCAACTATCTGCTGCAATTGCCATTTATTTGTTCCACGTGATATATCAAAAACTGATGCAGCTAAGATCACCAGACTAAACGTAAACATGGTCCACCATGAGTCCTGGGAAACCATTTATTTTAGAGTCAGAAGTTCAAAGGTCAAGGTCACGATGCATAAAAGCAGTGCCGGCGTGAGTTTTTGGACTCTTACAAGTGCTGACTTTTTAGTTGTTATTGTAGACTTGTAGCAGTATTTTTTGCTTATGCCACTTAAAATTTTTTCTATTGGTTGACCGATAGTGGTGGTGGTGGTGGTCATTGTGGTTATGTTGTGAATCCGTGCAACCAGAGGTTGAAATTGTCAGATTAGTCTTATGCAGAAATGTCACTGCATTATTTTGGAGCCATGATTTTGAATTCCTTTACATGAAATTGGTATTAACTCTTGTTTTGCTGTTTTTTCTATGGTATAGAAATGAAGAGATAGTGATGCCAGCCGAACAAGTTGGCCTCGTTCGTGACAATTACCTATGGAAGGTGAACAATTGAACAGCTTTGTTCTGTTGTGCACACTGACACTGATTGCTTTCCTAAATCATCACTTCACTCCTGTTCTTTTCTCTTTTAAGTCTCTTACACTAGTTACCGGTTACTTCTTATGTTAAATGTAAACTTGCAACCATCACTTAAGTTAAAAGTCACGGTCTGTCGCACAGTCGACCTATCTGCATTTGTTACTTGAGCAGTACCTTGCAGTTCATGCTGTTTGTTTAGGTGACCAGCATTTGCTGTCTTTACCTTCAGCAGCCATCGGCTGACTATGCCGCCACGTTGGCGGATCACATACGGCAGTCGGGTCACTGGCCCGTCGATGTGGAACTCTCTGCCAAAACGTTTACGTGACCCCCTCCCTTATTACTTCTGTTTTTGGCCGTCTTTTCAAAACCTAGAGTACTAGTATATTCAGCGCATTAGAGGCTTTGGCAATAATTTGCTATATAAATTTACGTTTTACATTACATTACATTACACAGCATCCAAGTTTGGTAGATGTGACTTTAACTACTCCGCACCTTTAGTAATGACTTACCCTTATCCATGAGATCTCTCCAGTCTGTCTCTTTATATCGCCAGAGAAAACCTGTCTGTTGCCTTGATGCTGACATGTACAGTCCCTTTGCCACCTAGCGTTCATTCACGCCTCACATTCAGGCTTCTTAACTATTGTGCACGTAATAAATGTACATTTGTATGTATGTGTGTGCATGAATTAGCATTTGGTCCTTTTGCAGATATTTTCAAGAGCCATGTTTGTTTTGTTTTTGTGAATAAGATAAGGCACTGAGTTGACTGATGTTAATGACGCTGAATAATTCTTTTTATTTTATCTGTTTTGTATTTGCCAACGAATTTTCTTGTCACGTTTTTAGGTTCTGATGAAACGAAATGCCACAAAGGAAGGTGATTTTATGCATGTGCCGACCGGTGCTTACGATCGCGACCTCTTTGCGCTTGTCTGGGGTCCAACAGTTGCAGCATTGTCCTTCGTCTTTGACAAGAGCAGTGACGAAGTGATTATACAGCGGGCTGTTTCCGGCTTTAGGTACGTGTGTCACAGTCAAAATGAAACAAAAAACTGATAATTTGATTTGTGACGTTAAGTGTAGTTTTTGATTACTGTTTTTCGGTTTTGCATTGTTGAGAATCTGAGATTTCTGTGTATGTCAGGAAATGTGCAATGATCTCTGCTCACTATGGTATGAGCGACGTTTTCGACAACCTTGTGATATCGCTGTGCAAATTTACGACGCTACTGACCTCCTCCGATGTAAGCACTTTCATGTTTACATTACCTAATTATTACTGGCCTGCCTAATGGACCAGTATTGTTTTGCTCGCAGGTGTCGGTTGTCTGTCGTCGTCGTCGTCTGTCAGGGTTTGTAATGCTGCCGGTGGGCGGGCCTGCCGGGCGTGTGTGCAGTCAGTGACACTGCACGGCGGGCCAGTACGGTTATGTCCCGTTGGGGTGACACCTTGTTTCAGCTGCATTTGCTGTGATTTAGTATTTATTTTCCGTTGGAGTCAGTTTAATTTTGCTGCACATTGTTCATGGCATGGCTGCAGTTTTTGTAGCTAATTTCTGTTGACATTTTTTGGTCATCTAGACAAAACTAAATTGATGCAAATTTAGCTCGACCTTCACTAGTGCAAAAATAAAGTGAACAGTTGCGAGAGAATTTGTTTTCGCCCTTTAGCAGTGGCTACGAAGAAGTGCAGATCCACTGCCATCGCTGTTTTAACAGCTGTTTTTCACGTGAACGTGGGTTAGCAGGTGCCTCCTCGGGTTTTTCTCCGCCACTTTCCCCAGGAGAATGTTTGGGCGTAAGTGTCAGAAGTTTTTTTACAAGCCAAATGCCCTTCTGTCTGCCAAAGTAAATTAAAGTAAACTATATACGTCGATTTGTATGGCGTATTGTCGTAACTACCTATAAAGCGCTCACTCTGCTCAGACATGGATCACACAGTTTTACCTGCAAATTACACCATGTCTGTCTTTATTCCACAGCCGCAGAACATCACCGCCCTTTGGCTAGTACTCATTTTACCATCCTACGGAGGCTAAAAGGCTGAGTCAACCTAGGTGGATGGTTACATTAAAGTTCCGGCTCCGGGAGTCAAACCCGGACACGGTCACCCATCCCAGTACTAACCCGGCTCAGCATAGGTTAACCTCGTTGATCGAGACCAATGATGTTACCACTAGGCCAAACCGCCACCTGCCAACCGACTGTCAAAGCACTGAAGGAAACATATAAATGCTAGGAACAGCTAAGTATACTACAACAACGGCCAGGATTATTAGCATGTTAGACAACACCATACAGCATTACTACATGCCATTATTGTCAGTATCAGTGCTGTGGATTAACTGGAAATTGAAAGGCTAATCTCCGATGTGACTTATTGTTATCGGGTTGAGTGTAAGACACTGCTGTCTCTCAGTCAACATGTGGACCCGGGGCAGTCACCTTTTCTTTCTATATCACTTCACTTCCCCACCTTCTACTCTATCTTTAGTATCTTTTACTATTTCTCTTTCTTACTTGATTCATCTATTTTTGCTTTTCCATCCCTTCCCATTCTACTAGAATAATGCCACTCTGTTTTCAGGCCAGATGTCCTAGGAGGCAACTAAACCTGGCATGCTCTTTTTTGTTGTATGTCATTTAGTTTTGTCCTGCGGTGTGATATTTGTCTCCCCCCTGTTGTAGGCGTTAGTGTAGTAATTTGAATGAGCCTCTCAATCCATTTCCCTTTTTGGGTGGCTGCTGAACAAAAAAGGCGGCCAGGATTGAGGTTAATATATCGCTGGTTTTCCTTTACTGGGTAGGGATAGCTCTCCACCCCTGACCTTGTGTCTCTGATATAGTCATGTTTGTGCTGAATAGGGACGTTAAACTCCAACTAACTGCTCTGCCTCTCAGTCAACATGTGGCAGTTACATGGTGTCCATAACGTTTGTTACAGTCAGTTGAAAACATTCCAATCATGTTCGGTAACAACACCAAGGCGCAGCTGGCTGCACGGACTGTATTCGGACTGGCTCACCGTCACAGCGACATCTTGCACGATGGCTGGAAAAACATTCTCGACTGCATGTTGCAGTTGTTCCGAGCTAAACTTCTTGCCGAAGTCCTCGTGATGGTCGGTGTTGCTCTTTGCTGTGATTTGTTTGTTAAAAACAGCAGTTTTTACACACACAGGCTTTGCTAGCACAGTATATGTTGTGTCTGTCTGTCTCTGTATATCTCCATTCATCCAACAAACAAGATCATGCAAGCCCAGAGATTCTTGTATTCTGATGCCAAATATCTTCATGAAATTCTCATGGGATCACCCCCAATGGGGCGCCATTTGCAGGTTTGGTCGGTAAAAATAGCATTTTGTGATTGACCGAGAATTCTTAGGCTCAGATGCCTTTCTGCCAAAAATTTTTGTCTGTCTGCCATAATCGCCTGAATAACTTGCATGCTGGCAGAGGCATGTGTGGTGTCACTGACAATGTAGATTGTCGTGGAATTTCGTTCATAACACATACGGTACATTTAAGCATTACATGTATGTGAAACAGAGCATCATCACATGCTCATGCTGTGATAGTTGAGCGTGTGGCAACGATGCATGTACAAAACTATGCAGGTAGCCGAATAAAAAGTGACGGTTGCAGAAAGGGCTCTTCAGGCTCACATGCAATCTGCTTGCATTATTCATACAACAGTTGACAACATTTCAACTGACGCAGAGCATCACATTGTTATCTGGGCGATAGCAGAGCCTTTTTTCATAATTCTTAGTCTGATAATAACTATTAGTATGGTAACAGTGCTAACTTGCTTCCTTCAACATTTTTCTGATATGTCTAACTGGTAGTGTCTTGCATATCGAGCACAATGTTTGTTGTGTTATTTTGTGTGGTTATTCTGTACCCTGTTTCCTCTAGTCACATTGCAAAAATTGTCTTGTTTGACTGATGCCTATATTGCTGATTGCTGTATTGTTTGAATTTATTTGAAATGTGTCAGTGCTAATTACTTCACTCTCAGCAGGGGAGCAAAGTATTGTGATCAGCGTTAGTCTGTTTTTCTGTCTGTCTGTCTGTCCGCTCGCATATCTCAAAAACCACATGTCTAAATTTCACCATATTTTCTGTAAATGTTACCTATGGCAGTGGCTCATTCCTGCTATGATGACAGTGCAATACGTTATGCAGTTCTGACTTTGTGGATGATATCATGTTGTCACATAGTGATGATAATCTGGCCTGTAATAAACCCGTTGCAGGAGTTTTCTTTGTGCCTTTTAGGGCTTTTTTTAGTTGTTATTGTACACTTGTAGCAGTTTTTTTGGCTTATGCCACTTAAAATTTTCTGTTGCGATGCTCTCTTGATTGACCGATAGTGGTGGTGGTGGTGATCATAGTGGTTAACTGAAAGTAGTGGTAGCATTTTGTAGTGCTGCTGTCACACAGGTTGAAGACTTTCTGGATCCAAATGGTCGGATATCATTGATCCAGGAAGAAACGACGAGCCAACAGAGGTGAATATGCTACGATGTGTCTCGTTGAAGTCAATCTTCTAGTTCTTGGATGTTATATTTGTGTAAAAAGAATGGTTTTTCTTCTTATCACGCCTATCGTTTACTTGATTGCGAGGCTTATCGAGGTTACGATTGGTTATTTCGTGGTTAGTGCAATACTTAGCCTGCTGCTGTGTAGTGTGTCGATGATGGTGTGTGGAATTGTCTGCGTTCAGGCCGGAGTCGGGAGTTCTGAGTAGTTTCTACTCATATTTCACGTTGACGGAGACGCCACAGCAGCGAGGTCCAACGGCAGACGAGCAGGAAGCAACAAGACGAGCGCAGGACTGTATCCAGGAGTGCCACGTGGAACAGCTGATCATGGAGAGCAAGTTTCTCCGTGTGGATTCACTCCAGGAGTTGCTGAAGGTCTGTTACGTTGCTGTGGATGGATCAGTGCGTAGCTGGCTCTCCAGCAAATTCCAGACATCTTCCTAGGCAATTTTTTAGTACCACCTAACGTATGGTAATCGTAAAACGTTTGTAGTTGGTTAGCTTTTTTCTGGTTAATGGATTATTGAATTCTATGAATAATATATGTGGTAAATATTGTCAACTAGCTTGCTGATATGGCACCTCTGCGGTAGGTCATGACAGAAACTTGAGGTCTGTTTGTGGTTGTATGTGTTGGACATATATTTTGCAAATAGTTAAAAATTTCGTAATTATGTTTTAAGGCTCAGCTGTGCCACCGTGATGGGATTCACACCTGAAAGAGCTTAGATTTAGTTCCTGCTGTCATTCTTGTGAGTGATTGTGGTTTGGCAGTTTGGCACGGAGGTAATGGCATTCTGTATGTCAGTCAAACCCAGGTGATACGATGGATGACCCCAGGTATACTGTTTCGATTTGTAACCAGCCACCCATACCATCTCAGCCAGACCATCTCAGCTTCTTGACCCTTAGCAGCAGAGGAAATGAATACTGGCAAAAGTGCATTGATTTAAGAGACATGTTTTACCTGCTGGCTCACTACTTTATTATCTACTTCCTGATCGCCGTGACAATGACACTGTTAGCAGCCTAAGACATGCTAAACCCTTTCACACAATTCGGACACGAACAAATAAATTTCGCAATTCGTTTATACCGTATTCACTGGACAGGTTTACGTAGTTGCAGATAACTGGATTTCGTCCCATAGAGTGATGATTGTATGTCTGTGCTATTTACACTTTGCATGTCTCTATTAATGAACTGTCATTTTGTTATTGCTATTTTAACTAATTTTACTAATTGTGTTTTATCTACTCCAGCATTTATGCTGCAATACCTAATAAACGGTTGATTGATTGATTGATGCTGTATTGCTGGGGTGTAACGTCATATTATTGATATGTGTTTGCAGGCGATGATCTACGCATCTCGATGTGTTGACTTGCAAGAGAGTCTTAATGGAGCACAGTATGATGAAGACTCGGCCGTGTTTTTCCTTGAGCTTCTTATCAAAGTCGTTCTACAAAACAGGTTACTTGTCTCCCTATAATAATAATAATAATAACAATAGTAACTAGAAAACACAGGCAGTCATATCGACATGCAGACCCACGCCGGCAACGGCTGCAGGTAGCACAGTGGCGTATAGGAATTTGAAATACCGGCCATGGACAAGCAAATGTGTGACCGTGACGGTTTTCGTAACTGTGTGACCTTGACCTTTGACCTTTTGACCTCTGGATGCCGAGCGACAACTATAGAGTATTTGTGTACCAAGTTTGGTGTTGAGAGCTCAAGCCATTTTCCTTTTAGAGCATGGACAAACAGACAGACGGATGCGACAGAACGCATTGCCCACACAGGCGGCTATTCCGGCTTGGGTAATAATACTACTACGAATAACAATGTTAATGGTGCTGTCATCATGCCAAAGCTATTGCTAGAGTTCACATGGTTCATTTGTTGAATGCAGACTGAGCACCTGATGGTGATGCTGATCATATTAGTAGTTGTCATCATCATTGTCATAATAGTAATGATAGTAATAATACAGGTACTCAAAACCATAATAATCGTAATGATAGTAATAACGAGAAGCACTCAACGGAATGTAAACGTCTGTGAAGATGCCAGTTAGCAAATGTCACTAGAATGACGTGATAATGACATGCATTGCAAAAAATTCTTGGATCGAGATCCGAGTAAAAACTAGGACATAGTCGCTTATTGCAAGATTTGTGGCTTTATTGCTTCCTAATATTTCAACATTATTCATCCTGGGCGTTTGATATAGTTGTGCTAACACACTAACAGAAAGAATTACACTAAAATCAGGCAAATTGCTTATTTTTTGATAACCAGAGAAACTGCAAACGAACTGTAGGAAGACACTACCATACATGATGTTCAGTTGTAGACATGGGGACACACAAGAATAGTATGCCATGTTGCATACTTGAGGAATGTGGTGTGTTTGCAGGGATAGGATGGCAGTATTCTGGCAAAGTATACAAGACCATCTGTACAGTCTGCTTGTTAATGCAACGGAGCACACGTTCGTTGTCGAGAGAGCCGTTGTTGGTCTCCTGCGGCTGACGATACGACTGCTTCGACGAGATGAGATAGCTGCCCAGGTCGGACCAGATGTTTTGAGTATTGACCTGTTTTGATAGGTGCAAAACGACAGAATTTTTAATAAGTATAATGAACAATGACTGCCATAGCTGTTACCTTTATTTAAATGGCCATTTTTCAGGTTAACACGAGTCAGCCATTTTCGTATTGCTTCAATCAATCAAGAGACATTTTTAAAGTGGCCTAAACGGTTAAAACGATCGCAAATGGACAACTGTGCAAGGGAAAATTATAGCCAAATCAATGGGGTATAAGTTATGGTCAGATAATGTCATAACAGCAGCGAAATGAGTATGTTCTTAGCCGGTTGTTTGTCTTCCTTTACTTTTACGGCATTTATGGATAAGTTCTTAAAAACCGAATGCCCTTCCAGTAACCCAACAAACAGCGTCAAAGCAATGAAGAAATCTCTGACCACTGACGCCATCCAGGGAATGTCATGCGCTGGCTTCGTGCTTTATCATCCACCATCGGACTCCAGAAGGATGGCACACTGGTCTCTCTATGCTGGACATCTGATGCCAGAAGAACAGTGCCAGTAATGGTATAAGTCATCTACTAGTAATAGATTTACGTAACTGTTGAACCTGTTCAGCATGCCACCCAGATTGTATGTACATATTTCAGAAATAAAAACGTGATGTTATGGTTGTCTTGTTTTTGAATATACAGGTCTGAGCTTACTGGACTTGTTTGAAGTGGACATAATGTGCGAAAAATACTTACGGATATAATGATACAAGTATCATCTAGTCACTGTCGTGCAAAAGGAGCTACTAACAAATTTAGTTTTTAGGCCGAATCGCATGCGTCACATAAGATGCAGGCTATTGCTACAGACAGAATAGCATGGATGGTCGATCTGTCTGTGTGTCTGTTGCTCACATTCGTGAGTTTTACAAGACTTACTGAACCGATCTGGATGCCATTTGGAGCCGACTTTGGTGGGCCCAAGGAACCAATGGGTCCAGATTCCCAAGGGGAAGGGGCAATTTGGGGGTTGTCTGCCCCATTGAAAAGCATCGGAAGACTTTGCAGCAGTATACACAAAAACGGCTGAACTGATCCGGATGCCATTTGGGGCTTCTTGTTTCTAAAATGCTCGGTGCAGCCTTGAATGATGGTTTTCTGGTTTTGTGCTTAATTACTTCTGGTAGACAAGCTTGCCGTCTGTCAACTTTTGTGTATAACGTTAGCTGTTCAGTATTATGTCACACTGTAGGTTCTTGGCTCGCTGCGTATGCTGCTAATGATGAAACCAGAAGTGATACATTCCGTCAGTCGGCATGTGGCATATGGTCTTCATGATCTGCTGAAGACGAATGCGGCGAACATCCACGCGGCGTACGACTGGTGTACTCTTTTCACACTGCTGGAAGTGGTCGGTGCCGGGACCAACCCTCCACGGCTAATGCAGGTCCAACAAGGAGGCAGTTTATCTCAAGTCGTCACGGATGCAGACATACATAGTTTGTTGACATTTCTTCTTATTGTTGTTCTTGACAGTGTCCCAGTTTTTGCACCCCTCTCTACTGATAGGTTCTTTGGTCAGTTGGCCCCATACGGGCTCCGGGGTGGTAATGCACCATGATTTATTTGTTGATTTTGGTTCTGCATAAATTGTTTGTTTGTTTACTGAACTTCCTTCTTTACTTCCTTCTTTTCTTATACATCCTTTCTCGTTTACTTCCTGACTTATCTGTCTAATTCTTCTAGAATAGGCCTTTTCCATTACCATACCAGAGGTCCTAGATGACCAAACCTGGCTTTAGTTTTTTGGTTTCATTTTATGTTGTAGTATATTTTGTTAGAGATGCATGTTTGCTTTTGTTGTGTTTGATTTAGCTTATCAGTACTAAGTTGCGAGCTGCATGAGGATGGGGAGAGTGGGAAATCGGTGGTAATCGCAGTAAATCCGCAGTTGTAGGGACAAAACTTGTGATAATACCGTGGGAAAGGAGATGTAGTGTACTGGAATACCGTGGGTATTGGGACAGTGGTCATGGTAGTACTGCGGGAACAGGTGCAGTAAATTAGACCTAAACCGCTGATTGTATGTACCAAACTCCACTGAGACTGACTGAAAAACTGCACAAATTGACAATGTGATCATTATCAGTTTTGATCAGTGATACTGCAGTATTATGCTGGTAATAAAAACAGTACACTGCTAACTACTGATTTTTCTAGAGAAAAATTCACCACTATAACACAGTTTGCGAATGATAACTATCATACAATGGGAAGGCAAAAATTTGCATGGGGATGTAGATAAAATGTTGTCCCCATGCAGAAATCAAGTACCAAGCCAAGATATGGCTGGGAAGAACGTCTTTGAAATGACCTATTTTGTGTTTGTTAGGACGTAAAACCTTAACTCAATCGATCATTAAACAGACTCTGGTTGCTTGCATCTCTTTGAATGCCTAAATAACAGCCGATGTTAGCTACAGTATGCCAACTTGGACGTGCCTAAGTGCGTGTTTGTGAACTCAGGAGCACAGAGTGACAGTGAAGTTGCGGAGACTGCGGCAGTTGCCGATGGTAGCAGTGACCGTGGTTACACCTCGGATAGTGAACTGTACGATGCTCCAAAACGTGACAATGCTTTGTCATCATCTGATACAAAACTGAAGCCAAGCGGTGGCAGCTGGTTGATGGTGAGTTTAGCCAGAGTTTATAGGTCCACTCAAATATCCGTCTGTATGTATGTCTGTCTGTCCACAAAAAGTTTCTTCGATTTCAGTGAAATTTGGCATGTAGGTAGAGGTCGATAAGTGATGCACGATGGTATGCAGTATAACCCAATCCAAGGTCAAGGTCATGAGCCCTTCAAAGTTAGAAATCCTTCCATTTATAAAAGCCATTTACAATGGGAGCTGGCAACTGATCACTGATTCTTAAACTAGGGCACAATATCTAAATTTGATCGGGTTGGATTTTTGATATTTTTCCTAGTTTCTGTGTCACGTGACTTTGAACTTGGCAGAAACATCAGTTGCGAAGAGATGACCGTCAATCCCATATGGGGCTAACTTGTTATTGTTGCTATTTATAACATCGAATTTCGTAAGTCTTGTAATTACGTCTGTCTGTCTGTCTGTCTCTTGTCGCACATAGTTCTGACAGCGGCTGATGCAGAGAAACAGCCGTGGACAAAACAATTGGTGCTTTGTGCAGTTCACACTCTGCAAACGTTTGTAGCCGTCATGTTGCTATGCGTACTGTTTAGTCACCTCCATGTCATCATATGACTAGGTAGTCTGTCTTGGACACTGAAAAGCAGCATTGTTTTTGCTTGGTGTGTGGATAACCGTGTGGGTATCTGGTGAAACTGTTAATCACTATTGCCAAATCCGTTTGATGGCCGCTTACCTGATGAAGTTGGGCTAGCCAGTTTTTCTCGGTTTATTTCTTCACTTGCTCTGGAAGATAGAGTTTGAGATAAGCAGGTGTGCCCAGATGCCATTCCTATCATGCAACCAACACTGTCAAAGCACCGAGTGAAAGTCATTGCACTGACCCCATCTAGACCAACTCTTCGTCTTTTTATGATTTACCGCTTGACTCCTGGAAGAAGGGGTGTTGCTGCCTTTATCCTGGCTCTCTGAACTCCAGTACTCTGTCATCATCAATTTATTAAAAAAGGACCGATCGGCCACTTACATTGATATGCATGAAATAGATATAGAAATCGTTTAAACTACATGCACATGAATATAAAATAGAAAACACAAAACTGTCTATATGCAACACGAACAACTAGATAAAAAAATATCTTACAATATCCGTGACACCTCCGACCGCAAACGATTCAGAAAACTACTCAAAACACACTTGTTAAATTCAGTACCTTAGCCTGAGTGTATTTGTAATGCATGCCTGGACATGTATGTAAGGCAGGCAATAGAACTCCGCATATTATTATTATTATTAATATGGGAGCAGTAATTCAGAGGCCAGGGATTTATGAAAAAGAAAAAAGTCATCCTGCGATGTTTTAAAACTACTTGCCCTGCGCTGGGAAGGAGGCCAAGCATTCGGACAGTTTACTTCTGAGTGGCAGGTTCTGTGTTGCAATGTAGTGACTGTATGTTGTGGAAGGTTTATCGAGATGAGATCGAGAACAACTCCAGCATCCGGCAAGGACTGACTGGCGTGAACCAGTACAGCATCGAGTTGGGCAGTGAAAGCAGAGGCAGCGTAGACAACCGGGCGATCGTTGCACACGACATGCGTTCACTGATCAAGTCATGCGAGACGCTCGCGTTTCTTGTCCGCGATGCGGCTCACATTACGCCGCACAACTTTGCCGAGTGTGTTCACGCAATCCGGACGTTTGTTGTCGCCAGCGTCGATGGCGGTGAGTTATCGCCTTTTGCATTGCATTCAGTTGTTTAATTGGGCCTCTGAATCGGACGGACAGGTAAAATTTTGAATTTTTGAAAATCCAAGATGGCAGACGGCCGCCATCTTGAAAAATCGATAATCATGTATGACATTTTATGACAGTTTGACCGATCGGCACAAAATTTGACACAGTGAGTGACGCTTAGCCCCATTAAAATCTCGACTTTCAAACATTTAAAGATGACAGACGGCCACCATTTGAATGCCACTAAAATGCAATATCTCTGCAGTGGCTGACCGATCACCGGGAAAATGGCATGAAATGACTGACGTCAGAGCGACGTTCTATTTATAGTTCAGTGAGCACTCGGGCCATACGCCGCGCTAGAGATGCGCCGTTCGTGAAATCACGTGGCGTGTGGACTTAGGATCGGCATGTGTGGATATACGGCCGTCCCAGAAGACGGACGTACTTGTTTTTTTTGCGTGACCCTGAACACTGGGAGTAATCTATATTATGCATATGCTAGTACTTACCACAATCAATCTGCATACCATA
>Ga0209780_1000620_pt1 | contig 19848 bp, 16 predicted proteins | sample WorMetexBAHAMAS2_FD_187384 | JGI IMG/M metagenome (GOLD analysis project Ga0209780, IMG submission 187384) | Marine gutless worms symbiont microbial communities from Max Planck institute for Marine Microbiology, Germany - Inanidrilus exumae... | ecosystem: Host-associated > Annelida > Digestive...
CCAAAACCCCATGGCTTAGCTACTACACAAGATGCGATGGTATAAAGAGCGGAGTGACGACGGAAGACGGACCGAGGTAGATCGACGCTGGCGGCAGCCGCTGCGCGAGCGCTGACGGGCTGCTCCGCCGCCGGTCTTGGGGCGACTTCCTGCCGCCGACCGTCTGCCTGAGGCACGGTAGCGGTCCTTCTGCATCTGCGACATGCTGCGCCAAATGGCCGCCAGGTGGCGCATCGTGTCAGCCATGTTCTCCTGCACGAAACTCATCAGACATTCGCGAGTTAGTTAGTTGGAGTTTAACGTCCTTTTCAACACAAATATGGCTATACATGTATCACAGTCGAAAGGTCAGAGGTGGAGAGCTATCCCTACCCAGTGACGGAAGGACAGCGATTATTAACCTCAACCACCCAGTAGCCACCCGAAACTGGCCCTGGTAGCAATGGCGTCACACGCGTTGTTATCATCAGACATTTTCTTGCATAAATTTAGCATACATTAGCATGAATTTATATACAACACGCAAGACATCGCTAAGCGGCGCGGGATTCGCGGTGTGAACGCAGCTTAACAGTTGTTTTCCGACCTTGTTGAGTTTCTTGTTGGTTAGCTGAGCCTTAATGAACGCCGCGAAGCTGTTCGCCGGACGCTTCGCTTTCTTTACGCACTTGGACGACGCCGTTTTGCTTCCTCCTGCACTGACACGCGCCCTGGAGCTAGCAGAGCGGCGCGCACTGGCAGAACGCGCCCTGGCAGTCTTGCGGGCAGCAGAAGGAGCCTTGCAGCGCGCCTTGCCGGCAGGACGCGTCTTGGAGCCAGCGGTGGTACGAGACCTTGCCTTGCTGGTTGAGGTCTTCTTGGCAGAACGCGACTTGGGAGTGGCTGACCTGCCTCTCTTGCTTGGCCTTAACAATATTCACACACGCAATTACAACCATACTCGCAGGTGTATGGTCAGATACATTCATTGTACAAACACCAATATTAAACAGCTTTGTATCAGTTATATTCAGTTCATATCAACAACTCATTCTCATATACATCCTTCACTGAATACATACTGGCCGCGAAAAGCATAATGCGACGGTCTTGCGTCCGTTCGTCTCTCTCATCAGATACGAGAAAGGACATGTACGCTGGCCGCGTCGCGTGCTGCTCCCTGGTGAGTTACGTTGAGTATGCGGCGCGCGTTCTATTAAGTTTAGAGAAAGATGAGACAGACAGGCTGACGGACGCCGGCTATACGCGGCCAGCGTAACAAACAATAAACATGACGTGGCGTTGCCATGACAACAGAATACGCCGCTGTACCTGGAGGACGGTCGACGCCCGGTGGTGCTACGAGATCGCGACTTGGCCGCCGACTTCACCTTGCGAGCGCCACTGCACGATGGCGACCTGCCGCGACTTGCCTTCTTCGATGCAGTCTTGCCAATCGCCATTTCTAGCCACCGTAACACCAGAGTCTGCACTCGTTCGTTTGCCGACCGGCGCAAAGACAGTGTAGATCGAACTACGTCCGTGCCATGTGTCAAAAGCTGATCAGAACTGGCATAACTAAGCTATTAGTGGGAGTTGGACCTATTTGGCCTATTAGGAGCTGAATATCGTCTGTGGTCAGGAATCGGGATCTACTATACTAGTAGGCTTACAGTTCAATGCAATGCTCATATTTCAAATGCCACAGAGATATGTGAATTCCCGCGCTGTGTTGCTGACTATAATAAATCCTTGTATTGTCTTATATAATGGAAGTCCTTTTTATCTGAAAACGCCAGCAAAAATGTCAGAACAGTCGCGACAATGGTTGCCATGGTTCCGGACTCCAGCTGTTCTACCTACAGTAAATCACCGATATTATATGAAAGTCCACGAAACCTGCTCACCTGTTATTCAAAGATAGACAACCGTGGGTTGGAGATGACTCAAGCAAATAAGTGGAAGCAATATTCTAGATAAAAAGTTGACTAAAAGCGGCAAATTGTTGTAAATTAACGCAAGAAATCTGCACCACGTCCTGTTCGCACGAAAGCTGCTACGGTTGTGAAGAATTACGTCATATCGCCAAGACGACGTTGTCTGTTTACGTCACCAAAAGCAACCATTGACGTCGCAGAAAACTCGCAGCCCTACCGACGGTACAGGTTATGCATATGCAAATGTTTTGACTGTGATAATGCCGTAGGTTAAAATGATGTATTAATATCATATGTATTACCTTCATAATTATGTTTTATTCACCACCTAGACTCTTTTAGCCTAGACTAGACTCTGTACTCAGTTGTATTTTTGTTAGACTGTTACTACCGCAGGATGCAATCGGCTTTCAAGCAGACCGTTTTCAGTTGCCGGAAGCGGAAATAGGTACAGAAGTGGACGTAAATGTAAATAATGTGGAATATAGTGCAGTCATTATAAAATTAGTTCTGTATGTAACCTAGAAAAATAGTATAGAGACGGAATTAATGTTATTCGATACCTAACTCTACAGAGATTCTCATGTTAAAATGCTCCATTAATCACATTTGGGCGTTTCGAGAAATTTGATGCGATTTTTATGTGTGGCGACACGCCCCTTTGCTGTGTGAATTACCTTGTGAATTACCTTGTGTGGCCTCACCAGCAGGATGCCCACCAGAGAGGCCTAGGGCTTAGCGGACTAATCCATAAAGAAGCCCATCCGACTGCGTCTAACTTTAGTTAATTTAGCTTTAAAAGAATTTATGCTAGGTGCGTCGACCACCTCCTGGTCCAACAGATTCTACCTGTTAATCACTCGATTTGAAAAAAAGTATCTAGCAACATCCCCCGTGCACCGAGCTTTTATCAATTTTAGGTTATGACCTCGAGTGCCCTTCTTATTATCATTTATCGTGAACAATTTCTGGGCACTTACACGACTTATCCCCTTGATGATCTTAAAAACCTCAACTATGTCCTGTCTGTTCCTCCTTTCTTCGAGTGTCCATAATCCTAGACAGCTAATCCTCTCTTCATATGACTTGCCTTTGAAATTAACAATGAATTTTGTAAATCTGTGCTGCACTTTCTCGATCATCTCCTTATCCTTCTTATAAAATGGGTTCTAACTACTAGAACAGTATTCAACATGTATCGCAATGTTATTGTGTAATACGGGGTGGAGATGTGTATTAACACGTACTTATGTTGTGTGTTTTTTGTATTTACGGGCTTTTGTGTGCTTTGCTGACCATGTGTCATTAAGCCCACAGAGATGCAATTTCTGAACATCAAACATACCACTGTTGAATCCGAATTTGCAGTGACTATTCTTCCGGTTACCAGAACAATATCGATATCGATTGTGCTAAATATCCGGCTGCTGGAAAAATAGCCTGCCATCTGTTTAGCCGGTCGAATGAAAACGAGGCAGTATGTGATATGAATAGTTTAACCGTAATACACAATTCTTGCTGTAGTTTTCGTTCAGTCATTTAATTCAGACAGCATAAATCCCATGAAACGAACATCATGCACAAACCAGAGAACATTGTTAGAAAACTAGAAACGTGTTCGAACGGGCGAGTAAATATTGCAGACACGACTTCAAGTAGATACAAATACCATGCCTTAAACTGGACCGTACTAGCCATCTGTGGCCCTGGCTTTAAGTAGTACAAATAATGGACATGAAACAGTGTGATGGTGTAAACTTGTAGTGTTGCTGGGGCATAATTTGCAGCAATCAATTTTTTTGAAGATATCCTGATGTCCAGATTACGAAACGTGTATGCACAAGACTAAGATGAGCTTCAGGTTTTTACAGAATTGGGACCCTGCTGCAAAATTTTTTTCTGTTGAATTCTGGCTGATAGATTGCTGCACTGTCAACTTATCACCAGCCGTATAAATAGCGTGGAAGTGGTTAAACCGGTGAACAGAAACAGACGAATTTGCACATTTACGTCCTTAGTTTGCGGACTGCCGGATAAAATAGCATTGTGGCTATTACCCCGGTGACTGTAGGAATATTATCCGCCGCAGTTGCAGTTATATTAATCCGGCTGCCGGAACATTAGCCTGTTAGCTGTGTTTACGGTGACCGGACGAATATCACCTGCTATCAGAATTAGCAGGCATTCATGCTGCAGCTAGCTTTACAGAGACGAACTGAACACTGCACAGTGTTAATCAGTGCATGATGTGGTTTTGTGCATAGCAGTATGTGCATATTTCCCCATAACCTTGCATTAAATTCGGTTTTGCTCATGACGTTGGTCCTGATCTCGAGCCAAAACCTTTGGCTCAAGGCCAGGATCAAGACCAAGACCTTGACACCCAGTTTTGAGATGAAGAAACTGGATGTGACTGCTCACGAGACCAGAGACCGTGGTCTCGAGACCACAAGACTGTCGGTAATCAGCTAAAACTGCTTCTGGGGATCACATTGTTAAGTAGAGGTCGATGCTGAGGAGTGGGGCCAGTCACAGTGCTTGAGCCTGTATTCGAATGACAATAAAATGTCTGTGGTGAATGTTGTGAAGACGGATCCTTATTCGTACCACCTGATAATGATCATGCCACAGCTACAGTGAAACAGTTGAAAGGTAACTGGAAAGAAATTAACCATATCCATAAGCAATTGTCGTTAGTCAGTTGTCAGTGACATGTGTAAGGTTGTATGTAGTTAGTCAGAACACTTTGATTACTTTTGCGGTGTTGGCAGTACATGGTACCGACTGTGTCTGTGAGAATTATTGTATTATTATTCTGTTAGAATGATATTAAACAATTCCTAGTAATTATACATGACTGTACTTGTATGTGGTATTGCCGACAGTTAATCGTCGTTTGATATATGTCACTAATGACCTACAATGGGCCACTCATACTTCTCACTGATGACGACTCGATGATCGAACCTTTGAACACGACAGACTGCCAGCCAAGTGATGATGTTACAGCTGTACACATTGATGGTGACCGAGGTGACCGTCGAATTCTCGCTTCGCAGCCAGTCGTCGGCTGTTTCCTGCCACTTCCTGATGTAGCTCTCTTGACCGACTGTGTTGCATTAGTACCATGCTCACCTCCCATCTCTCCTCGGTCTCCGGCCGACCGTGAGAGGGCGCCACTGCTGGTGCGCCCGGGAGACCCTCATTCTGAGAACGCTGCTGACTACAACAGCTTTCCTGATGATGTGGAGTACTCTTGTCTGCTGAATGAAGCCGAGCAGGCTATTGAGCATGGAATCTATCCACAGCGAATATCACAAGGCTCCAGCGGCAGTTACTTCGTTAAGAACCATCATGGGGTAAGGTCATCTGTCTTTCATTTTGCTGTCAATAATTCACAGTGATTGATGTTTTATTGATGTGATTTTGGGAATGTTGAAGAGTAATTCACTTTGCAATAGCATGCAGTTATTATTTTCTTAAGGTTTTTTTGTCTAGTGTTAGTGTAATTACATTATTACAGTATGTGAGCTTTGACTCAAAAAAGCAAGCCACTGTACTTCTGCCCACAACTTTGCCAGTTACTGGCGTGGTTTTAAAAATTTTTTTATCGACAGACCTACTGGTAAATTTCTTCATATGACCATGAAAGCTGTGTGTTTGTGTGTGTATGTATGCATTTGTATTTGTGTGATACAGTATGCCTAGTCTTATGCAGTGTTATATTAACGTTTGGTATTTTTAGAATGCCTGTCTAAATGCTTTGCACATTAATTTACACAGCTAACCGGTCTGTTGACATGACTGTATTGACCCGTGTGTCGTTTATCACTCGGCTACTAGAGAGAGTGGAGTGTGGTGTGCAGTGTTTACTGGCTGGTGATAAAAAGCAGGTTGGGTAAAGTTCATAACTGCTGTGCCCGTAATAGCAGTCAAAGTGCAGACTCACACAGCTTTAACTGCTGTTTTTGGTGGCAGGCAGTGAATTGCTAGCAATTGCACAAGTGTTGTTTTGCAGTCGATTGACTCAACTGCTGGTGATTTAGTAGTAATTGAGCACTGAAGTTGTCGACTCTCATCAGCTAGATTTGAGATTTGAGTCAGTAGGTCAGATGCTAGTCAGGTTTCAATGTCGCATTCAGCGAGAATCACGAATCCTTCATATTCATGTCTGCTCGACTCGGGTAGTGCAATAACTGATGACCAGGTTGCGGGTGACCATTCGTCTGTTGCAGAGGAGCGCACGCCTTTAGTTGTTCGTGCTCTGTCAGAACGTCAAATTAGCTTTTATCCACAGGACTTTTACATCTTCACCGACCCAGCGTTGAGTGTTGTGGTACAAGAGAGTGAAGCTGCCATTCTTCAGGGTGTTTATCCGCAGCGAATTAAGAAAGGGTCCAGTGGAAGCTACTTTGTCATCAGCCTCACTGGTGTATGCTTTATTTCTTCGAACACTAGAATCAGTAGCTCATAGAGGTGACATATTGGTAATAGTATCGCACACATCAGTACAGTTTCTCTGTCAAGTCTGCTTAGTATGGTGGTCATGCATGTAACGTTTCAGTAAGTAACTAGCTATACAGGTGAACTCAGCCTCCTATGCTCAGCGGGATGGGAAATGATTACTGGCCACAGTGCCACTGGGAAGTAAAGGCAGGTACAGTTCATTCCACTTGTGGATCAAGTGTGTGGAAGGCATGTAAAATAGTGTGACCCTTATTAACATGTGGCATATCTGAGATGAGTATTGTGTACATGCTGCTATACAAATCAACAGGTTTTACTGTTTCTGCTACTACCTTTTGTATTAGTTTGCATACAGAAACAGCCATTTTACTGCCATTATACAGGCCAGTCTGTTATATGGCATCCCCAGTTAATTACTGGAGGATTCTGTTGAAAAAAAGTTTTGCTGCCTACGTGCAGTTACTGAAGTAAATTTATAGAGCGCGGTTATTGTTAAGGTCTTCTAATGCGCTGAATGCACTAGTATTGAGCGAACGGGTATGTTTTAAGCAAACGTCTGAATTGAAACAGTCTGCACTGATGGTCGGGTCTCGGATGAAATACGGGAGGGAATTCCAGACTGTGGGGCCGGCAACTGAAAAGGCCCAATGGCCGTAAGTGTTGAGCCGGTAGTGAGGTACTGCGAGTAGTTGACGGTTGGCGGAATGCAGATGCCGCCGATTGTCAGCACTGGCGGCTGGAACGCAGTAGCCCAACAGGTACGGCAGTGCACAGCTGTTCAGACACTGGTGAACTGTCACTGCCAGCTTGAAAAACACCCGGTCAGGGATGTCAAGCCAGTGGAGTTTGTCGTGCAGTATCTGACCCAGGCCACAGTCAAACTTGCAGCAGCGTTCAACACACGCTGTAACTTGTCTGTTACTGTCCTTGGTGTAACTGGCGTAATGGCTGTTACGCACTGTGCACGGTACATAACAGCCATCTATGGCCGTTATGCGCCATAAACAGCTGCAGTGAGAACGCTACTTAATATGGAATAACTGTGAGAAACCAGCTTTAAACAATAACCATAGAATATAGTAATAATATAATGTGAATGTCAGAGTTATTTAGTGATGTTATTGTGTAACACATAATAATTGATTGTTTGCAACTGTAGATAAGTGTCATAAAACTTTGTGTAATTTTGATATTTGGTAGAAGAAGATTGCAGTGTTCAAACCCAAAGATGAGGAGCCATACGGTCAGCTGAACCCGAAATGGACCAAGTGGATGCAGAAGATGTGTTGTCCTTGCTGTTTTGGTCGTGGATGTCTGGTGCTAAATGAAGGATATTTATCTGAAGCTGGTGCTAGTCTTGTTGATCAAAAATTACAACTTGGTATTGTGCCAAAGACTAAGGTATCAGTAGCTTTTGCTTACTATATGCAATTTTTAGCAGGTCAGATAAAGTGAGATTGCCGAATGAACGTGTGGTTGTTTTATATTTTTTTATAAATGTGAGTGCTAAATTGTTCTTATAAACTTCACCGAATGACGTTATTGATAATGTGGAATTTATCATCTTTCTGCGTACATTCGGTGTTAATTTTGCTTTTGTAGATTGTTCGACTTGCCAGCGAAACATTTAACTATAATGCAATTGACCGCGCCAAATCCGTTACGAAGAAGAACATCACTGAGAAGTTTCCACAGATTGGTCGTCGATTTAACCGGCTTGGTTTACCACCCAAGGTATTACATGCATTGTGGTTTGGCATTCCTGTAACAATGTTGGCTGCTGCTAAGTTCTGCACTGCAGAAGAGTTACGGATCTGTCAGTCAGTAAACGTTCTTAAATGTTGGCATTTCTGACATGTTACATGTGCTCATTTACTTACAAACATCCTCAGTTTTTAGTTGACCAAACTTATTTTCTGGACATACTCCAGGTTGTGCTCAAAAAGAGAACCTTTAGAGGCAATCACTAATCAGACGTGCTAGATTGAGTACGTGATCTTGCAGATTTCCACCAACAGTGAAGCAGATTCTAGTGGAGTGTACCAGGTTGCGAAATAATAATGAAAATACTTTATGGTCTGTTCTGTCAGACCTGCTTAATCCTACTAATGTCGATTTTATCAAAGAAACTCGTTTTTACAGCCAATGGTAATATTTGTTATTCACTTTTATGTTAGCCCTATAGCCTCGGTTTTCATTTTTATCATTTGTTAGTTATTACCTGATTTTATTTCCATCCAGCTTTTCATGGCACTGAATGGCTGATAATATGCTGTTAAGAAACTTTACTCACTTAGTGTCTAGCTGAAGTAGATTCTTGCTGTAAGACTGGTCTGCCTTCACGGACTATTGCCCGGACCGTTTGTTCTGAGCTACTCGGGTTTTGGTTTTTAGTTTTCCCTTAATTTTTCGATTCTGTGACGTGTGTTAGATTAGGCTGGCCATCTCGTCAGCTTTTGAGCAGACGTAAATGTATCGTATGATAATGTTTAATAGGTCTAGATGTGTCTAAGACAGTCATTGTGTTGTGTTGGTGAGTGGCCAGCATTATTTATTCTTGTTACAATGAAAGCTCTGCTGCAATAGTGTTGGAGAATGTTAAACTATGAGACGTTTGCTCGTGAATCATAAAACGCATATGGCTTGTAATTTCAACTGTCTTGTCGAGACTGAACAAGTTCTGAATGTCACAGGCAGCTACCTATGCTGTACAAATGGTAATATCCCGGAAGCGGTGCAAGATAGAGACATTGTTACTAACAGGAAGCGATTGATGGCATCTGGAATAACGGCAGTTGTGATGGACTTTAATGACCTCCACGGTCCCTCACCTACTGCTAGCCTTTTCAAATGTTATTTTTTGTACAGCTGTGTAGCAGTTGACCAGATTTCAACTGACAACACGTTGTGTGATTCCTCTGTGTTAGCTGAGCTTCTTATTTCTTGTTTTGCTCTCTAGTATCTGTCGTCTGTTGTCTGTTGTCATCGTCTGTAACACACCACGGCCGGCCTGCAGGCAGCTTTACTTGAGCAGGCCAGGTGATGATGTCATGCCGCCTCCAGTCTAATTATAACTTTACGGTAACACTGCACGGCAGGCCAGTAGTGTTACGTTTTGTTTGGGCGACATCTTGTGATATGATGGATTGTTGTAGAACAGAATGCTGAGTTGTGATTGATAACTTGCATGTGTGTGAATGTATAGGTCGGGTCATTCCAACTGTTTGTTGATGGATACAAGGATGCCGATTTCTGGTTGCGTAAGTTTGAGTCGGATCCGTTGCCGGTGTCAACTCAGATGCACCTACAGCAGCAGTTTGAACGCCTTGTGGTATTAGATTATGTCATCAGAAATACAGGTATGAGTGTGCTTGTTTAGATTTATTTTTAAAAGTTTTGTGTTGTTTTTTTTCTGTGGCTTTTGTTTATGCGACTGACATATCTGAACAATGGTTTCATTTAATTTCCAAACATTTGATTTAATTTTTAAAAGTTTCTGATATTTTGCTCTTAGCTTTTTCGATTATGCCACATGATCACATCAAATAATGAAAAAGTCGTCAAAGAATGTTGACAAAAGGCCACGTCATGTGATGCTATTGTCGGGGATTGAATGATCCCTTCTGCTGCATACAGTGCAGCAGAGACCTCCAATGCTTTTCAGTGGGCACAGAAAAAATTGTCCTTTCCTGTGGGGGATCTCTGGGATCTCGACCCCATCAAATCCATGTTTCTTGGGTCCACCCGAGTCTAAAGGAAATGAAAAGGAAAGGAAGAGTATTTAGCGCCAACTTATAGCGCCATTTATACTTAAAGTGCTCAGACATGGATCACACAGTTTTATATGCAAATTGCATCATGCCTGCATGTCTGCCATCCAGTCGGCATATTGATCAGTTTAGCCGTTTTTGCAGGGCTGATAAATGTGACCAACAGATAGACACACGGACAGACCACACTACTCCATCTGTAGCCAATTATGCCGCATCTGGCTGTTGCTGCAGTGTGATGTTTTTAATTCTTGTTGTCAGGACACTGAATGTTCGTAGTTTCGTCATTGCGTTTATGTCAAGTGAAACTGTGACAGCAAACATATTGTAGATCGAGGAAACGACAACTGGCTTATCAAATATGAAAAATCTGCTGCTGCCGACTCCCAGCCTGAGGTTGTTATGCTTCACTTTAATTAACTCAGTACAGCTGGAGATTCTCACATCTAAGTGCTCTAATGGTAACATGTCAGACTGCACTGTGATAGACTCCACGATCGAATCTCACTGTTTATTGTGACATCCTCTGTGGGCATAGTTGTTGCAGCTTTCTGTCCTCCACCAGATGGTGAAATGATTATCAGCGTTCATGAAGTAAGTGACTCCGGATACCGTCCTGTCACCGAAGCAGTCATGTGGAAGCACTGAAGGAAACTGACCTCTAGCAGGAAAAATTACCCTCTGGCATCATCCTAAATTCATATGCTAATGGACTCCAAAAATTTGCGAGACTCCAGAATTTTACTTTGTTTTAATTGAAATGAATTAGCATTAGCGTTTTTTTTGTTTTTTTTTTGTTAGCATTGTGGTTTGCGTCTCCAACAGTTTTTCTGTGAGACAGCCAAATTCTAGATTAATAAGGTGGTTGAAAATAAAATCAGCAATTGTTGTTGGATTGTGGTTTGTATAATGCGTAACTCATTTGCAGTTAAGCATCAAACTGATCGGCAGAATTATGTATGTTTGTTGAATGGATACAAATGCAGGTAACACTGTGTGATCCCATATGGCATGTGAGTTTCCCATAGCAGTGTAAGCTAAGTTGATGCTTACTGCTATGCACTGTTTACTTTTACTTACTTACTTACTTACATACGTGTGACTTACAGGATGAGAACTGGAGTGGCATGCCGGAGTCAGAAATATCAATAGCTGCTATTGACAATGGCCTTGCTTTTCCGTTCAAGCATCCAGATGAATGGCGGGCATGTACGTTTGAGAATTTTACTCACTCACATATTGTAGAAAACTGTTGTTTAATCTTAATCTAGTGTTATTGTTATATTTTTCTTTTGCAACTATCTTCCCCCAAGAATTAATACTTATTGAATTTTAATATTTGTAATAGTTTTTACCTCAAAGGCGCGATATGACCTAAATTGTGTTGACAGCGCCATTAAACTCTAACCAGCCAACCAACTAGCATGTACATTTGAGGATTTTACTCACTCACATATTTTAGAAAACTGCCTGCATTTCTTAATTGTGATCATGCCTCCGCCTTACGATGTTGTTGGTGAAGGCCTTGTGTTTTTAGGCCATCTCATTGTCTCGTTCGTTGATGCGTCTGGTCAAATATTGTTACCACGATATCTCGTGAACGTCTTGAACAATTTTGATATCACTCGCAGGGAATATTCACTAGCCCTATTGATGGCATGATTAGATTTTGGAGGTCATCAGAGTTCAGGGTCACAGCAGGCCTGTGTGTGTGGCGGCGTCAAAGTCATCTGTTAGTTTTAGAATGTGAACTTGAAGGTATGTTAATGTCTGCATTTATGGAGACAAGCTGTGTCACTTTATTTAACTGATGATTTGATGTCAACGTTTTATCTGTAAACTGAAATTGTCTTCTTGTTGGTGTGTCAGTTACGTTCTTGTATTGTTTGCATTTGTTGCTTTGGTTTAGTTTTTTCAGTACTTAGCCAAGAGATTGGCAAGGAAGAATGTCTCCAAAATGATCTATTTTGTGTCGAGTGGGGGTGTAAAACCTTAACTCAGTCAATCAATTGTTGTTAGTGCTGCACGGTGGTGTCGTTTTAATATGCGGATGGCCAGCAAGTAATAAAGAGAATGCAAGGTTATTTGACTGAGAATATAATAAGTAGTCCCACCATGGGCAGTTTGATTGATGGATCTTTAGTGAACGTATATCAATAGTATGTTCAATAATAACTAAGTAGAATTTTCAAAAATATACATGGTAGAAAGAATGTAAAAAAGGATACAGATGAAAACTAAATATAACATTTTAGAGAACTAGACATATTTGAACAAACATCCAGGGATAAAAGACCTTTTATGTAATTCTAATGCACACATTGGTAGTTCAAATGAATGTTGTCTTTATCAAGACAGCCAGTGCTATATACAGCTTCTGGCATGTGATGCAGACCTTTACGGAGTTACTACAGTGCCGAGATCGACTCAGTCTTAAATCTTCTGTATGACAGTAAGCTTTTAGGCTGAATTATAATAACAAATGGCGATGGTAGTTGTGGACAGTAGCATCCTGCAGGTGGACCCACAACCCAGGTCGGTTGGTTTGGTTTAGCTGTACTATAAACGTCAGTTTTATAATATTATTACTGTTTTTGTTGTGGTGGTCATGTTGTTTGTGATTACATTGATATCAACATTATTGTGTGTTAAGATCCATTCTACTGGGCATGGCTGCCAATGGCCAAACAGCCGTTTTCACAAGAGATCAAGGATCTGATTCTTCCGCAGCTTTCTGATGCCAGCTTTGTCCAGAGTCTTTGTGATGACCTCTATGAACTGTTCAAGGTGCGGCCGTCTGTGTGTGTGTGTGTGTGTATCTCTGTTTGCTATAGTGTTACCAATTATTTTTTGTTTGTGAATTTATTTTCTATTTCAGTGACAACAACGAGCCATTTGATGGCCCTTTATCCATTATGACCGAGTGTGCCAGTGCCGGAATAAAATTCATTCACTCACACCCTGCCTGCCTTTGTAGTTATTATACTTATTATACAACATCTTTAACTTGGTTCATACTACCTTGATATGTAACCAGCCACCCAGGCTACTCAGCCTGGCCATCCCTCCGTGGGTAGGTGCAATGAGTACTGGGGATGGCTTTGGCCACCACTGGAGAAGAAACAGCAAGTTCTGCATAACACTAGGACTGTTGGCACACATCTTCAGTCGTATGCTGGCTTAACTGGGTTTAACAACCCTCGTTGGCTCAAAGTGCTGCAAAAGGGGATGAGCTGCCTCGCAGTGAATCTAGCAGTCTGCAAAATCTTTTGCTTCTTCTAGCCCTGTGTAGACCCGGGGCAATTCCAGCCTTATCCATTCACTTCCCGACCTTCTACTCTGTCTTTTAGTATCTTTCACTTTTCCCTTTTTTACTCGCTTCATATATTTTCTTGTTTTTCCATTTTTCCATCCCTTCCCATTCTACCAGAATAGCCCCACTCTGTTTCAAGGCTGGATGTCATAGGAGGTGACCAAACTTGGCTTTTGTTTTGTGTGTGTTGGTTTTGTGTTGTATGTATTGTATTTTTTAGTTAAGGATGCTCTTATTTTTGTCATATTTGATTTGGTTTAGTCTTGCAGTGTGATAGTTGTCTTCCCTGTTGTAGGCGCTAGCATAATAATTTAAATGAGCCTCTCGATCCATTTCTCTTTTTGGGTGGCTGTTGAACAAAAAGGCGGCCAGGGTTGAGGTTAATATATCGCTAGCCTTCCTTTACTGGGTAGAGATAGCTCTCCACCCCTGACCTTTTATCTCTGATATAGCCATATACGTGCTGAAAAGGGACATTAAACTCCAGCTAACTAACTTGCATAGCTTGTGTTGTTGGCACATGCAATACAGTACCAGCAGAGTAATTGGTCAGCAGGCTGACCTGTGGTCAGCAGGCTGACCTGTGGTCAGCAGGCTGGTGATCATTCATCGATGTTGATGTCGTATGTTAGACTGACCGAGGCTTTGACAAGCATACATTCCATAAACAGATGTCTGTGATGAGAGGACAGGTACTATAACATTTCAAGAACATAATCTAGAACCAATTAACATTGTTTATATTAGTTGCTGTGACGAAGTTTTAAACATAATTGATATTCTAGTATTGGTAAAAAAACTAATATATTGCATACTTCTGTGTACTAAATAGGTGAAAAAAGGCGGCAATCTTTTAACCTAGGGGATAGCTAGAAAATTAAAGATAAAATATTGTGCTTGTGCAGACAAAGACTCGCCAGTGGATTGTGTAGGATCTTGGTTACAATTGTAATACTGTTAATGTTAATCTATAGCAGTGCATATTTTGGAGATTGATGATAGACAAAAGTTTTAGTAAATTGCATTTTTGTGTAATATTTGGCATGATGCGTGCTTGAATTTAATTTTTGTAATCACCTTCGAATGAGAAATGAACACATTTCTTTACTATTCCAGCTTTATCGACCACTGAGCCGACTCCGCTGCTTGTATCAACCATCTGTGCTCCATCTCTTAAACTGCATAATGTGTCCTTACAGCGTTTTGCAACATCGTCACTCAAATCAGTATATTTTGGTAATAATAAGAATATACTAGAAGCCGTCACTCACCAGAGTGCAAACTGCAAACACCCATGCCAGCAGTGCGTTTGTGACTCATGATCTTGACCTTTTGACCCCAACATAAATGGGTTTCCACTTGCCAAGGCTCATCGTGGAACATTTCTATGTCACGTTTGGTGATCCTAGCCTCATCAGTTTTTGAGATATCGTGCGGAAAAACAGACAAACACACAGACAAACGGAGGTAAAACCCCTACGACTGCCGTCGGCGTGGGTAAATGTAATATGATGATGATGATGATTATGATGATGATGTCGTCGACCTTCCAGGGAATAGCACATTTTCATTTCTTCTAAAGTTTGAATTCCAGTGTTACTGATACTGGGTACTTGCAGCGATGCTGTATGTGCGTCTTTGTTGCAGATATTAAATCTGACCCAGGCAGTGCAGGACGGCAAGACTCCGATGCAGCTTGTACAGATGCCCGTTGTGACGGTAGAGCGACGCAAGGCCGCCTACGGTCGGTCGCGGGTACGCTGCGACAGCCTGGAGGACACGTTGACACAGAAATTCAGCACGCGGTCGCCGTTCTTCTCGTGGTGTTGATGAGACTAGATGTTGTCACAGTATTTTATTACTTATATTTCGTCTCTACGTGTTTGTGGTGTGTGTGCCATCATCTTACGCCAACTATTATTTATTGTGCAAGTATTCATTGTCAGAACGTGAATGATATTTGCCGGAGTCAAATATGCATCTGGTAACATTATCGCACTTCCTGCTTTGCCTATGGCCTGTTGTGCAAGATGTTAATTACCTTTGCCACAGGTTGGTGGGGTAATGTTTTGACCAGTGTTTGTCTGTTTGTTTGTTAGAAGGATAACTCAGAAAGTTGTGGGTGGATTTTCGTGAAATTTGTGGAATAGGCAAATAACGGATGAGGGAAAAGTTGATTGCATTTTGGAAGGTTAGGGTTGATATACCTGCTACTTGCTAGTAACCACACTGGCGGAGGTATGTATACTACTGATTGCCCTCTGTTTGTAATATCTTATTTCAGATCATCTAACAATATTTTTTTACACAGATCACGTTTTTATGCCTTTGCCACCCGGCCGTGTTGTTTTTAGGCTCTCCTGTATGTTCGTCTGTTCGTTCGTTCGTCTGGTCAGATTTCTTTTTACCATGATATCTCTTGCATGACTTGAACAACTTTGATAAAAATGACAGGGAATATTCAACAGACCCTACTGATGACCCGATTAGATTCTGGAGATTAAATGTCAAGGTCACAGCAGATTGTCAAGGTCAAATGGTGTGAACATCATACTTGAGCAATCTTTATGAAACTACTATTCCATACCTATCCCATGATTATATTTTGGGGATCAAAGGTCAAGGTCACGCCTTGGTTCAAGCATGTGGTACAAAGGCATCGACGTTGATGCTTGGGTGTCGAAGTCCCACTTCTATTTACAGATTAGACAGAGGGATATGCGAGGAAGGCGTGATAGAATGGTCTTGAAGAGGAGGATGTGGAGAAATTTTGTACTGTCTGCCGAGAGAAATGGCCGGGTCCAAATCAACTACGGGGGGTAAATCAGCGAGGCGACTGGCTGACACTAGTTTGCCTGGAAAACGACAGTTAAAATGACATGTATATGTTGTCGTGGGTTTTCGTTTGACAGCTGTGTAAGAGAACTTAATTTCTTAGAGAAGTTTATTTATTACTAATGATGTGTGAGTTATGACTGAAAAATGTAAATTTCATTCTGTCATTTGTTATTATGTATATTCTGTATTCAGGTATGTGTGTATGTGGATACTGTATTTTGTCATCTGTTTGTTGTTTTGTTGTAATTATTAGGCCGCAGTTCACAGATACGGCCTACTGCTACAGATGTTGCATGTAGCATGGTCTGTGTGTCGGTTTGTGTTTGTGTTGGGCAGATACGGCTGAACCGATCAAGATGCCGTTTGGGGAGGTGATTTATGGGTCCAAGGAACCATGTAGTAGATGGGGGTCCAGATCTCTGCACAAGAAGGGTCACTTTTGAGGAGGGAGGGGACATGTGCCGGCCCATTGTGACATACCTGTGCACGAGTACATTGTGCATTGTTGGCCTTCGCCGCAGGCGGCAGACGACTGCATTCGCCACCGTGAGTGATGACTAGATTGTGATGCAGCCTTTTGCCAAATTATTCTAGACACTTGTTTGTATTTTTAGTGATGTTTGGGACATAAATATGCTGGACTATTCAGTATTAAGACTGCCCAAGTTTAAAAGCTTTTGATTTCTTTAGTTCAGTGATTAATGCATATGTTGTTGGCACGTTTTACCAGATAAATGATTGTGTTGATATTCTTCAGTTTTTATTATGCCTTCGCCATATGAATATTCACTAGCCCCTACTGATGACCTGTTTAGATTTTGGAGGTCAAAGGGTCAAGGTTACACCTTATTTCTAATACGTTGTGGCAAAGGCATCCACGTCGACGCTAGGGCATTGAATTCCCATCTTTCTAATCTAGATGATACTGGAGAAGCTTTATAGAGAGGCTGTTGACGCCTCATACAAATTGTAGTCGGCACTAAGTTTGGGGCAAAAATTCAATGGCAAAATGTTGACATTTGACTATTGGTGGATGCTTGGTTTGGTATGCCAAGGAACTCGTGGAGCTGTGAGGGTGCTGCGTATAAATGAAATAGAATTGCCCATGCAGAAATACTTTGTGTGGAGTTTACCACAGCATGACCACTGATAATGAAAAGTAATATCTTTCCTCTTGTAGCTGGTTTTAGTCATTGATGAATTCACGTGTTAATTATTGAGGTGAATGGATTAATTGGAGTTTTTGTTAATGTGAGCATAATGAATTGGCTGGAGGGTGGCCTACCGCAGCTTCACTTGGCTGAAGATGCCGATGTTCAGTGGCTGATGTCACAATGGCTCGTAATACACACTATAACAACATTGGATGTTGCTGCAGTGTAGTTGTATAATTAGGCAAATCAGCATCTTGCTGGCGTGTGAGTTTGTTGCATGAAGCTTGAGCATCATAATGCATGATTTGTTATGGGTTGAGTGAGTCAGACCCATCAGAGCAGAACATTTGGAATGTCTAGTCATGTTTCTGTTCCAAGAACTTTTCATTGCAGATTGTGCCCCATAAGGGCTCCTTCTCATAGCGCCCTGATTCATTTGTTGATTTCGGTGCTATATAAATTGTTTGTTTGTTTACTAACATTCTTACTTGCCTTCCTTACATTCTTTGCATTCTTCTTTCCTTACATTCTTCTTTCTTCCTTAACTTTTTTACTTCCTTACTCGTTTACTTTCTGACTGTCTAGACATATTTCTCTACCAGAATAGAACCGTTCCATTTCCAGGCAGGAGGTCGTAGGAGGGACCAAACCTGGCTTCAGTTTTTTGTGTTAATTTTATGTTGTAGTATATTTTGTTATGGATGCGTGTTTGCTTTTGTTGTGTTTGATTTTGTTTTTAGTACTAAGCTGAGATTGGCTGGGAAGAACGTCTCCAAAATGAGCTTTTGTGTCGGGTGGGATGCAAAACCTGAACTCCGTCATTGCAGATTATGACACAAAGACATTACAACTAAGTTGTGAAACTGGTTGTTTTGTGTAGTGTTCGCTGGAGAGTTTTAAAGAGTATTATTAGCTCATGTTTTCGTTAGTTTATTAACCATTTCTTGCCATGACGTGAATGCTGAGGTATATAAAGGATGTTTTGTATTTTGTTAAGCCATCCTTGACTGTGCAGTAACAGTCATTGACGTCTATCAAACTGTGAAGGTTGGTTTAATTTCACTCTCCAGGCAGCTGTTCACATTTTGTCCCTTTAAATGGTCTGTGAAATGTATTTGCTTTGTTATTAGGTATTTCGTTTGGTCGTATTATTGTTTGACGTCGTCGTTATGTCGCATAATTAATGAGCAAGTATTAAAATTAATCTAGGCCATGCATGCCACAGGTATTGTTATAGACTGCGTCTTTTTGGCACAAAATGAGCTGTATGTAGGATATTTTTAAAAACTTAAATAATGGCCGACATCCTTGGTTACAGTTAAATTACCAGCACCTCATGGAACGTGTTAAATTTCAGTGCACCTGATGGAGTGGAATGATTGGAATGATTTTGCTCAGTCGGTAATAATTTTGTCGGGGTTCAACAGTGGTTGGGCTTCCAATATTTTGTACATGCAGTTTATAAGAGAATCTTTGAAGTTTGATTGTTTTGGGTCTCGCAACACACTCAAGACTTCTGTGGGGGAGTGCTTCTTGCATTCTGACTACATGACCTTAAGGTTGATGATGATGAATATTCAGATCATATCGATGCCAGTGGCCAGTTTCATCGTAGGAGACGACTAAACCTGGCTTTAGTTTTTTCAAATTTTATGTTAGGCCTTATATGTATTTTTAGCGAAGGTTTGTCTTGAGGTGTGACAGTTGTCTCCCCGTTGTAATAATTTAAATGAGCCCCTCGATCCCTTTCTGGGTGGCTGCTGAACAAAAAGGCGGCCAGGGTTGAGGTTAATATATTGCTGGCCTTCCTTTACAGGGTAGGGATTGCTCTGCACCCGAACATTCGTCTCTGATATAGCCATATTTGTGCTGAACGTGGACGTTAAACTCCAGCTAACTAACTGACCAGTTTCATGTTAAGCAGTTGTCAACTCTTGCTTGAGTAAACTATTTGTTATAACCTGTACGCTGTGAGTGAATTTTTCTTCACTGATGCCGCTTTCGCCACCCAACAGTGTCGGCTAAGGCATATATTTTAGGTTGTCCCGTTGGAACGTTCATTCATTCGTCCGGTCGGATATTGTTACCGCAATATCTCACAAATGGCTCGAGCAATCTCGATTACCGGTAGTATTCAATAGCCCTACTGATGACTTGATTAGATTCTGGAGGCCAAAGATCAAGGTCAGAGCAGGCTGTGGCGAAGTCATCCACATGAACACTGTGGCGTCCAAGCTCATTCTGTAGCTTATTTCTAAGCAACGAAGAGCGTTGCCAGTGTTTCATAAAAAGAAATGTTGCTATGCTGTACTGTCGTCTGATGCTGTAATGTGCATTATGCAATCGTAGGTGTTGTAAGCCTGTTTCATGTTTCAGTAGTGAAACTTTCC
>Ga0209780_1000621_pt1 | contig 19840 bp, 10 predicted proteins | sample WorMetexBAHAMAS2_FD_187384 | JGI IMG/M metagenome (GOLD analysis project Ga0209780, IMG submission 187384) | Marine gutless worms symbiont microbial communities from Max Planck institute for Marine Microbiology, Germany - Inanidrilus exumae... | ecosystem: Host-associated > Annelida > Digestive...
CGCACCGAGACGACCGGGCCGGCACAGTCCCACGACGTCGGAATGCCCGGCCGGAGCCGAGGGGCGCCGGAGGAACACGGGAGGACGGGTGAGAGGTCGGCCGTACGTGGTGATAGCGTTCGCATTAATGACGACCCGGCCGGTAATGACCGCCATGATAATCCCTAGAGCCAGGGGGCCGCATCGCCACGGCAGGCCGGCCGCGCTCCCAGCTACAGCGACAGGCTCTCGGCGTTTGTTTGGTTCCACGAATGACTGCGTCAATCACAACGGCAGATGCCTCCGTCTATACCGTTTACCGATTCGTCTAAGCGTCTGGCAATTCGCAGCGGCGCACGTTAGCCTTGCTGTCAGTCGTTCTCGTAATGCCTCAGAACGCTTAGCACACGCCGAACGTGCAAGAATACGGCGAAAACGATCGACTACACGATGCCTCCAAGGACTTTTGTCTGCACCGTTTCTTCTGAGCTACTCGGTTTTTGTTTTTATTTTTTCCTTATTTTTCGTTTCTCGTCAGATGTTGAGCGCACGTTAATCTACCGTGTCGTATCGTATCGTATCGTATCACAGCCGCTGCAATTCAACGGTGTACGTGATATTTCTCGCAGACCGAACGTAAATGCACAACTAGAAGCCAACACTCAAAAGAGTGTAAAGACCCACGCCGGCACTGTTATTATGACTCTTGACCTTTGACCTTTTGACCCCAATATAAATGGGTTTCCAGAACTCATTGTGGAGCATTTCTATGTCAAGTTTGGTGATCCCAGCTGCAACGGTTTTTGATATATCGTGCGGAAAAAACAGACAGACAGACAAACGGAGAAAAACCCTGCCTGCCCTCGCGAGCTGCTCTCGGAGTCGGCAACTAGAAATTGTATAAGCAACGCCGAGAAGGCATTGTGATTCCAGCATGATTATTCTGTAGTGGTGCCATCTAACGGCCAGCAAAAATGATTAAATTAAACCGATTAAAGCATTGTTTCTTTTCTTGCTACCGTTTTTTTGACGGCGAAATAAAGTTATATATAATTTTAATGCGTAACGAACTGCAAAACTTTGGTCAGAGTCGCGCAAAGAATATGCCGTAAAGGCAAGTACATTATCTCAAAATTGCCAAAATTAACAGAATGCGGGGGACCCAGTACCGCACCTGGCTCTTCCCATGCCAAAAATGCGCCTTGATCGGGTGCATCATGGACATGATTTTTCTCGCAGACTGAACGTAACCGCACAATAAACAACAATATAGCACAAAATAACGACAGGTGTACGGGGTACGGCGAGGGAGCATATATATGGCTATTAACAGTCTGTCAAGCTTTGTTCAATGGAATAAAATACAGGGCTGTAGACTGGTAACAGTGCTAAGTCTATTTCTTGGCAAGGAAGGAGCGCTGACAGCCAGGATGTCTCTGGTGACCTAGACGGAGTGGAAATGACGTTGAAGACGCACATGGACACACATACTAGGCGTAGGCTCCGACGGAGGCTAGAACGTCGGAGTCCACGTACTAGGACACAGCCAAAACAGGCAGATTGACGGTCGCACAAACCCAGATCGGAAACCGGGTCACCAGCTCAACAGTTCTGGTCGAGTTGGGTCGGGTCACGGGTCAAGTGTGTCAGACCCGTCGTCTGACCCAGTTTGTTTTAACTGGGCGTTTACCGTTGATGTAAACAGCATCTTTTCAGTAAGTAATATTTCGGTGCAGTCTAGGGACGCTTGCAGCGCACCATACCCAGAGCACAACGCACCGGACGGTGGGTGCAAGAGCCACGACAGCGGCCTACAACTCAATTTGATTTGCTTTTTTGTCAGCGGTTTTGTATAAACTATACGGCGTTGTGAATGTTCCGTCGTATGCACCTGTGTGCCATCAAACGTAGTTTGCTTGTCAGAGCACTGAACGACCGGGTCCGAATTGGTCGAATCGCGGGTCAGAAGTTTCGACCGGGTTTTATGTCTGGTACAACCAAACTATCCATGTGTCTGATACGCACAGCCACTGCCTGCTTGTCAGCATACAGCCCCGACACCGCATAACACGAATAAACAGAACGGCCGTGTATGTACGGCTGAGGTTATGGCGTAGTACATTCTACTTCGCTATAATGAGTGCGAATCGGTCGGTAATTTCGCCAGCTGTTAACATGCATTACCAGCCCGGATGAGCGCCATGACAGTGTCCGCATAATGACGCTTGGTAAATACTCGGCCATAATAGCCACATTATGTATACCGGGCGAATATGACGACGGACGAGGTGACGGACGAGGTGACAGTAACTCTGACGCTGTTGATAAAACAACAAGTACGTCAGTGAAGGGGCTGGCATATATCCACACATGCCGATCCTTGACGTTTACGTCGGCGCATCTCTACGGTAATGTTTACATCCAGGTGAGCGTGGCCCGCGCGCTGGCCGATTCGTCCGATTTTGAGCTTCCGGGGGAGCAAAGTTCACAAAAAATTGTGATTTCCTGCCTTGGACGCCGACAAACCATGGAGCAAAATGTGACGCCGCTAGCTTTATCCTCGGCGGAGAAATCCGTATCCGTACACACACACACACACACACACAAACAAACAAACAGTAAACGATATATCCACACCTATGTGTGGATAAAAAGAGACTAAAAGAGAGACTACCTTTTCCAGCTCTAGAAGGTGAAACCGCAGCACTTGAATAGCTTGAATCATCTACACCGAACAAAACAGCAGACATTAAGTCACCACGGCATTAGCTCGTTGTTGATTGTTGATTAATATATCCATCTCAACTGCAGCGCAGTTCTACGTTAGTAATACTAATGAGGTAATTATCCCACAAACAACCGGGTACTTATCATCACTATCCGAGTCACAACAGAGCTATATCAGCAGTTGCTAGTTTGCACACTCTAGTGTGTAACTATAAACCAGCACTCAGAAGAGTGTAAAACCCATGCCGGCGCTGTTTTTTGTGCCTCGTGACCTTGACCTTTGACTTCATGACCCCAAAAGAAGTGGGTTTCCACGACTCGCGGTGGAACATTTCTATCCTAAGTTTGTTGCTCCTATCTATAGCTGCATCGGTTTTTGAGATATCGTGCGGGTAAACAGACATAAAGTCGAATTTAGCGACAGTAATTATGTACGATTAGAGGGTGGCACAGAAATACGGCCTGTCCACTGACAAGTAATAAAGGCGTCGGACGTTTCACAAGGTAGTGTAGCAACGTGTTTAGTTTAACGTGTTAACACTGGGTCTCGCGGAGAAAAAAATGTGAAAATGGCTCGGCATTTGGCGAACTTACGGGCAAGAGTGTAATGGTGGTATTATGGTGGCACACTGTAGAAGAAGCCGCGAAACGCACTTCTGAGTAAGAAACCTACATCTGAGTACATCACGCTATCTTCTGAAGGCGCAACTGTGTAAACCCATAGATAGTCGTTCTTCGTGTCGGTTGCGATATGATCATTCTTCCCGTGCCCGTAGTGCGATACGGGTATCCCATCGACATAGAATAATTAAATTTTCGTCTTCTGTTTTCACCTCGGGTGCGTTGGTCGCACTGCGGGTGCGTTTTGGAATATCGTTTAGTTAACGTGGACGAACTCGGTATGTTTAGAGCTACACTAAAATCGCGAATTCACGGTATTCACGGCAGGGCCAACAGGAAATCACAGGGAATTCCAGATCGTATTTATAAGCTTTGGTTAGGGTTAGAGTCAGCGTTAGTTTTAGGATTAGACTTAGGATTGGGATACCGGTACCGCTGTACGGGTAGGATGACCGTACCGCAACCGATGGGAAGAACGGCTACGGGCTGCCCGTAGTGTATACACTGTTGAGAAGACAGGTTTCATGCTCAGAAGTTGGGAGGCCACAATGTGCACCATATTATGGTACCTTTTTGACACATAGTAGCCATTTGGCTTGTTTTTTGCGTCACCTTGCAGAAATTGATAGGGTGAAGTGACGTCAAGGTAATCTGTGGTCACGATATGATCTCCATGTTGTACGGCATGATGTCGTACTATGCGAAGTTAACTGGTGATATTTTGTGGGCGACACTGTTTAAATAAAATTGAATCAGAAGGTTTAAGAATAGCTTAGTGCTAGCGCCAGATTGGTGATATGACTGTAAATGCTGCAAAATGTTTACATTTCGTTGCCCTACATCATGACGGCGAGAACGGCCGGCATAGATAGGAATGAAAAATTACGTCATTGTCAACCTACATAACAGTGCGGTGTCGAATGCAAAAGACGTCGACCGCCGGAATGGAATTTCAGTGGAGAACACGTACACGAGTGTCGAGTTCGCGATGTGGATAAGAATGGCTGCAATTATTTATTCAGGTGTATGATTAAATAAGGTTGATTGATAGTCGACCAGAGACAAAGCCAGCACATAAAAAACAGCGACGCCGGCAGTGGATATGCGCCACGTAGTCAAAAAAAGCTGGTGTGGTGGCGAACAGTTGACATGAAACATCATCTGGTAACAATTTAAATCTGGGTCGAACTACAGCGTTGAATAACGCTGCAGCCGGCCAGCGTTAGTCGCAGATAAAGCAGCTAGCGTCGCAGACGTTTATCAAAGTCGCCGTTCTCCTGGCCGGCGGCTTCATGCCAGCCGGCGGCGCACGGTGCTGGATACAAAGTATACGGACTGTTCGAGCGTACGTCGTCTATACTGTACACTGCTGTGTCATAATGCGGAGGCACAGAGAAATATGAGTCGGCTCAACCTGTGGGTTGGATTGGATTGAACTGGGCTGGGTCCGATCTTTGTGCGCGAAAGGTGACTGATCAGCAAGTGTAATATATTCATCTTATTTCACCAACCGGTAGCAACATAAAAGAGAAGAAAAGAAACTTAACTAAGTAAACATGAGCACGATAATGTCATATGTGATAATATCATTTAAAAAACATATCGAAACAAAAGTTCTCAAATTACAAGACGAGGATATGTCATCACCATACGATAATTGTTTCATAGCAACAGGACATTGAATTACGAGAATTTCCTACATATTTTCTTCGTACTACTGTAGTGGAATAAAATAATAACATTAATGATGTAGCACAGTTTTGCGTGAGTGATATCCAATTACCCGGTGAAATGTTGGCAAAAGAGTGCCAAAATCGAGCGGAAATTTGCGGACCATCAAAACTGCATCGCTATTTTGGTATCTGTACAATCTAGCTGTACTTAAGGTTTATTTCTGCTCATATTGTAATAAGTTAATGTGTTTTGTTTTTAATTTCTTAATTTTGTTACTTTTTGTTTTTTTTCTCTTTATTTTTTGCTACCAGACTTTTCATGGTCACTGAAGATATCCATATTCATATCGTTTCGACGCAGAGGCAATAACGATACTTAGTACGACACTGGGTTGGGTTGGGTTGAAGTTACCCGTGCCCATCTTTGAGGAGGATACAAGAACGAAGGCGTGAGTGGATGGCTGTGACGGAGCAAAGCGTCGGCAGTCGAAGGCGCCGGCAGTGAGTCGTTGGCCAGTGACCGGAGCTGCAGCGACGGCCCGTGTGTTGTGTTGCGTTGCAATGCCAGACGTTATGATCGATGATAGTCGCTCCAAAAACGCCGTCGTCGCCGACAATGGCCACAAAAACGCGAGGAGCAGTCAGCGACGTTAGCCGGTCGGTCGGCTCTTCCACCGTCACACACGTGCAGCGCCGTCGCATCGGTCACGAAACGACCGGGCGCCGGCCCAGCGTGCCCGCATGCCATTCTTCGCCGCGGCCTCGTCCGCGACCGTCCTTTCATCGTGCGCGACCGGACCGAAGCGGGGCGAGTCGACCGAGGTCTCGCGCGGCTGGTCGGCGTGAAAGCGCCGGTGAAAGAGTTATGGCGGTCGGGCGATCTATAGCGTCGCGTAAACAGACCATTGTACGACGGCGGCGGTCGCTCACCGCTCCACTGACTGCCCGCTCCGTGCGGTGACGTCCGACGACCCCAAAAGCGCAGTTTACGAGCGTCGTTCTGTCATTATGCATGCGCGCCTTTTTGTCAACTCGCACAGAACCTCCGTCAGAGTGTTTTTTTTACGCTTGACGCTTGTTGTACATGCAACGCACAGGATGGCGTACTTCAGCACCGTTGCACACCAAAGTCTTCGACCCCTAATCCTAAATCTAGCTGTCCGCCAGCGCCATTCCGGTATGTTCACACATGGTCATGGGTCAACTTCATAGAACTCGATCCATGCAACTTGACCGAACGAATACAACTCAGTGAACTCACCCCAACTCACGGCCATAAGTATCAATAATGCCTCTGTGTCAAAGAGATATCGAGAACTGCACTACACCATAAATGTTATTAGGCCGCATCGCAGCAATAGCTAGATGCGGCCTATTGCTACAGACAGCGTAGCGTGGTCTGTCTGTGTTGGTCATGTTCGTGAGCCCTGCAAAAAACGGCTATACCGATCGAGATGCTGTTTGGGTGGATGACTCAGGCGGGCTCAAGCAACCGTGTATTATACGCGGGTAGACCCCCAAGGAAAAGGGGTAATTTTTTGGGTTGTCTGACCCAACTGAAAAGCATTTTCAGTCATTGCTGCATTGTGTGCTGCAAAAAGTCAATAATAGCATCACAACGCCATTGCTGCAGCAGACTGCAATGCTGCGATAGGGTGGTGTCATATTATATTGTCCTCTCCGTGAAAAATCGTCCCATTGCGATGCGACCTTTCGTCAATTTTTCTGACCGCTTATTATATTCTGCTACAGTATTACAAAGTAAATAAGTAAGATTCTCTTATGCCATAGCCGAGTTGCTAGGAATAATAATAACCTTTATTTCACCATGAAAATGCGGGTAGCATAATTATGCTCGCTGATAATCATTCGTTTCTTGCAGCCAGTTCCAACCCAACCAACGAGTAAGTGAAAAATCAGATCCAACCCAACTCAAGCCATGTCTATCTCTGGTCTGATTCGGTCTATTCGTAATCATAGTCGAGATGCCTAAAGCCGAGGCTACCTACTTGTCAAGCTGTGAATGCATGCGAGGCGACTTACCAAGCTGTCGAGTTCGTGGTTGGCGGAGAAGAACGGTTTTTCGGCTTTCGTCTGCAAACAAGCACCATACAAACCACCGCTCAATAACGCGTCTACATCACACAACAAGAACACCGCAACCAATTTCAACAGCAAATCCAACGATACGTGTAAAACCCGGTCCACATCACCGAACAGAACTGAACTGACTGCTGGTTAAGTTCAGTCGCGGCAGTGTGAACAGAGCTTGAAAGTACATCAGAGAGCAAGTTATGTTAAAGTACATTATGTCAGGCTTTCAAAATGGATTCACCCTCCTCTCCATAGACAGCGTCAGAGCTATGATGATTGTCTGGAGGCTAGGAGGGAAAATAATCAGAACTGGTCTGTGCTGTGTTGTGTACGACAGTTGTACACAATGATATGCACACACGTGAACAGTTCTTAAATCTGCATGCTAGTTTAGGTTTAAATTTCGTTTCTGTGTTTTTTCGGTTTAGTACTTTTCGTGTTTTTCGTGTTAGATTATATCATTTTATTCCTGCGTTGCTTGTTTTCGTTGTATCGGGTTTTAGTATCAAGACAAGAGATTGGCTGGGAAGAACATCTCTTAAATGACCTATTCTGCGTCGAGTGACGTAAAACCTTAACTCAATCAATTCAAAACGGACCTCATCGAATCAAACATAGCAAACTCCAGAAAAGCTACTGAAAACCATCTTTGTCAAGCTTCTAGCGCATAACCGCACTAACTACTACATTTTATTTTTTCCACCGGCTACGTTCTAAGTGCCTCTGACGACCACGTTTTAAGATCTTCTGATGTTCTGCGTACATTCTTGGCAAGGTTGTTTGGGTGCTATTAACTGTACGCCGTGTCCAGCACGAGGCGATCTCATATTCACGGCCATCGGAATCACGATGACCGTGGCGTTGGCAGATGCTTCGCCGCCGCCAGCCAGCGAAACAATTAAACTGTATCGAGCGAATTAATCGCGCCGAGCACGGAGCCATGCCGCCAGCAGCAGCAGCAGCAGCTTGACTTGCTGGCAGTAGTTTAATGTCAGTCAGCCTGGCCTGGCCTGGCCTGGCCTGGCCGCCAGCATCTGACACATTGACGGGACACTGTATACAACATGGCAGACGTTTATGTAACCGAACGTGTCCGGCCCGGCACTGCAGCGACGGCGAACTGTTGCTCATGGGCTCGTTGACTGATGGCAACGCGTCTTTGCCCGCAGTAAACACACACAGACGTTTACACACGGTACGCATGCTACTGAATACCTGCACACTTGCAGTTCGGCTGCAAATCGTAATTTACTGTTACACCAGTAGCGGAGAAACGCATTAAGTCATCAGCTGATTCCGTTCAAACCAGTATCATCTCTCAGCCAAGTCGGTCATTCGTGAGCGATTGGCGTTAATTGTCCAGTCCAGTCTCTAGTCACCATCATCTTCCCTAGACATAGCCTAACATCACCGGAAGAACTTCCTAGACATCTGAGACATTTCTGCTCGAAATAAGAGGCGTATTTGCTGCAATACGAAAATGCGCCCTATGAACTAGAAGAAGCCAGTCCACAAGATTGCCGGCAATGTTTTTTGTGACTCGTGATCTTGACCTTTGACCTTGTGACCCCAAAATAGGCTAAATTGGGGAATCATCTAAAAACATTTCTATGTCAAGTTTGGTGATCCTATAGCTGCATCGTTTTTTGAGATATCGTGCGAAAAACAGACAGACATGATACAAACAAATGGGAGGTAAAATTCCTACCCCCGCGGCGCGGTTGGGTTGACGACGATACTCTTGGTATGAGATAAATTATAGAGTTTACTGTCAAAATACGGATAATGTATCGAAATGCATTTGCGCATTAAACGGTATGTATCGTTTCACACAGACTGACATGAGATACCGCATGTCTGTACGTCTGTCCGTCTGTCTGTCCCATGTTATTATTACAAGTCGTCGAGGCAGGCTGGCACAGATTGCACGTATCACGACTGCTCGGTGGCCTGTAGTTCGCGGTCGAGTCGCCAGGGCGCGCCAGCTTGCGTCAACAAACAACGCGCCACTATTTACGTTAATTAAACGCAGCGGCAGAGGCAAGACGCAGTTCATTTCCAGCGCTGCTTACGACGGTCTGCCTAAACACCGACTGAGTGGCAGTGTCCTACATACAAGACGACACACCATTTGACATCTTCAGTGTGTCTGTGACGTTAATGACTCTGCCGCCCCACCCGCCCCGATGAAGATAAAGTTTATATGAATGCACGTGTTTAGGTCTTCTTTAATATATACCATCATTCTGGTTCAAGTTCATGCACTGACATTTGGTTTCAGGCTGCCTAGTGCTATTATAACGGATACAGTCAAGTCCTTTTGCATAAGATATGACTTATGCGACAGCCAATTACATAAGCTTTCTCAGTTGACTCTATAGCGTCAGATTTCTTTACGTCAGTCATTGATCGATAACAACTGATTTATACCAGAATATATCATTAGTTGTTACTTGTAAAGGTTTGCAACTCTTACTTTCTTAGTTAAGTTATTAGCTTCTTTTTTATTTCACCTTTTCATTGTTTTACGTTATTATATTTCTTTCTACCATAATATGATTTCAGCGAATAAAGATGATCTATTAACGATTCGTGGTTAGGTCTAGCATGCACAGGCGCCGGCTTCTAGGAAGCAAGATTGCAGCTGTACCATACAGAAATGGGGTCAGTGGATGCGATGCACCCAGAAGAACTACTCCCAACAGTAATTTTTGCCATCATCGTAAAGTGAATTCAAAGCCGGTGTCACCACTTAACAAACGCCTTTTAGGCGAAAACCACACAAAATGCGTTTTCGGTCGGGTTCCGCCCTTGCACCCTGCCGAGAGAGCTTATAGCGCGCACCCAGACACCCGAAATAGACCTAAGGGGCAGTGAATGGGCAAAAAGTACGTCAATAGTGGATTATGAATAGTGGGTGAGATTATCAGCTGATTACTACTTGAAGAGAGGTGGCTTTGCGGTCAGCCGCTGTTTGTTTCTCGGCTCTGAACCACTCCACATGCCAACTGCAGTGTCTATGATGCCAAAAATGGACCTGACATGATCCTGCTCCCATTCGACTGTCCCACTGTATCGACCACATTAACACAATAAACTCGACACCCCAGAAAATGCATCCTAACCCTAACCCCAACGCCCAACCCGAACATTAACGTTGATCTTCGACGTTTGACATTAACCTCTAAATTTGACCTAGTTAGGGTCAAGATGGACGAGCATGGTTTAGAATTTATTGTCCGGACACACAGACAGACAGACGTACACGGCACACGACCGAGTGTTCTACCTGGTCACTAAATAGGTCGGTAACAACACGGTTAACGGGAAGGTTTCATTAGCGGACAGACTAACATCGCGGCAGGGAAGGATAATTGGCAAAGGCTACGTCCCAACAGCCGACCAGCAGTTCTGCATAACTCCCGGTAACACCACGGCTAATAATCGTATCCTATTTGACGTTGTTCTGTTGACTGCAATGGTTAACTGGTCAACCGTCATGCGGCAGACACACAAACAGGAATACCCACGCTACTGAACCACTGGCCGACATCCTGTTGTATAAATAACACACCTACAGTGTTAGACCTGATACACACGCATACATCCACAAAGTTACTTACGCAAGTTTGTCGTCAGTGAAGGCCGAGACACACATGTCAACATTGACGGCCGACGCTGTCGACCGTCAAGGTGGCCGTCAAAGGTTGACGAATAAAAGAGAAATTATTTCTGTTTATTTTTTTTGATTGCATTATTCAAATATAACACAACGCCATGCTGTAAGGAAAAGACGCTTTTCGTTGCAAGTGACGTACATAGCAACTGATTCATTTACCACACGGCATCGTTGCAGCAGCATTCATCACTCGTTGTAGCCGATCAAGAGCATATCGAGGCATGCTGGCTAGAAGAGTGTTACAACAGTCGATTCTGCTGATAACAAACCAGATGACCAGCGTCTTTGCAGTCTCAAAGCGCAGTGATTTAACTGCACTTTTAACTGATCTGAGATGGTGTAAGCTATTGCTGACGACACGGTTCACGTGCTGGCGTAAGCTCAGCGACGAGTCCATAGGTACACCGAGATTTCTGATACACCGTACTGGAATTATCTGCGCTCCGCAGAGGGTAATCGGTGAATTATCAGGTTGTCTGAAATGTTGGCTGCGGACAATGTACAATTGCTAGAATGTACATAATATGCACGTACGGCAACATGACGAAATGTGAAGTATTATCATTGTTAACGTCTAACAGCCGACTTAAGGCAGGCCACGAGATGAACACCGAATACCGCGTGACGCAGCGATCAACCTACCGCCGGTACATATTCACAGGCCAGTGTTTGGAAACCTGGCTTTACGTCGTGGCACTGAGCGTTGCCGTGAGCGTTGTCTACGGGCGCCGCACCTGGATCTCTATTTACGGTAAATTGTCGGCAGCGTCGTCATCGCGTAGTCATCCGGGACCGCTGCATCACCACACACCACTTTGACGGACGGCGCATCTAAGTAGATCCGCAGGCGGGAGGTTGTTGCCTGATCCAGCCACTTGTTTCTTAGTCGGCCTGGCGGACGTTTCCAAGTGCGATCGCGGAGACATTGGGGCGAAACTTCGATTTGTCTTCGAAGTGCGGTGTGCGGGTGTATTGTCAAGCCTGGCTACTTGCCCAAACGGAGCATTACGTCGTTTAATGATTAGAGCCAGAAGCCGACATAAAGCCTGTTCGTCTTGCTGCTTCGATGTTACCGATATGATCGAACGCTCGGATCCTCAGGATATGTCGCTGACACTTCGTGTGAAAGGCGTCCAAGCTTTTAGTGTCTGTAGTAAATAACAGTATCGCTCAGTAATCCTTATTTTTGCATCAATGCACAGTTACGGATATGAAATATACTAGTAATTAACCATACTAAATAGAAATAAAAATAGAAGTCGTATTCATTCGATATTTCATCTTGTCAAGATGAGCCAGCATGCCAATGTCTAGGTCAAAGGTCATGTAATTCGATAATTATTGTCTGGACACAAACAGACACAGACACAGACACGCACCAGACCCATTGCTCTATCTGGACCACTAAAGTGCTCGGTAGTTACCCGCACTAACGGCAGTCGAGGGGGTAGCGTTTTTACCGGCGTTTGTCCGTCTGTCTGATGTTTATCGGCACAAAACCGGTGCAGCTAGGATGACCAAACTTGACATACAAATGATCCATGATGAGCCCTGAAAACTCATTTATTTTGGGGTCAAAGGTCAAAGGTCAAGGTAATGAGTCACAAAAATAGTGCCTACATGGGTCACTGCACTCTTGTGAGTGCTGGCTTCTTCTAGTTAATACACAGGAGATGACAAGTGGACGGTGCGTCGTTAGATTTCACTCGTGCTTTAATAAATTACGAGGAGAAACAGTGGCGACGTCTCGGCGCCTGCACGTGGGTGCCGATAATCCAGCACGTTGTCTAGTGATATTTACGGCGGCCGGTGCGGCAGCACTAGGCCGCTGACCTGGCCAGTCCGAGATTTACACGGCGATGAACCGCCGATAAAAACTCGTCGAGAGAGATTTGTTCGGCGCCGCTGATCGCGACCTGATTATGACAGGTTTAGAGCGACTGACCGGCGCGGTGTTCGACCCAACATGACGACGACGATCGCCGTAAATCAAAGCGGCTGCCGCCGTCGCCGGATCTCGACCTGCCCGGGACGGGCCCGGCCGGCACCCCGCGTTCACGCCGCCGCCGCAACTGCTCAGTACCGGCTCTACCCCGTTGAAGCGACCCTCCACGGCTGCATATCGGTCTCCAACAGCAGTAGGCTACGATGTCGCAACTTTGGGCCGGAAAGTAGCGGCTGACATTAACCCGTTTTAGCTCAGTGTTCTCAAAATAGCTACACTAACTCAGGGACGTTCTCCACGTTCATCCCACTTTCCAAGAAAGGTGATCTTAAACAGGGTGCAAGTTACAGAACAATGCTCTTGTCTCACATGCAAGCAAGATCCTTCATCGGAGCATACTGGAAAGGATCCGAGTGAAGACCGAAACAGAAATTGCAGACGAACAGGCGGGATTCAGACAAGGAAGTAGACACGATACCAAATCACGAATCTCAGAATACTGATGCACAAAGCATGAGAGCACCAGCAACCACTCTATGCGTGCTTTGTAGACCTCAAGAAGGCATTCGACTCGATCTTCCATGATAAGCTCTGGGTGACTATGATGGACATGGGATATCCTCTTGCTGGCCAAACTGTACATGAAACAGCTCGTTAAGGTCAAAGTAGCGGGAACGCTATCAGAATGGTTTCGTGTTACGAAAGGAGTCTGACAATGTTGTGTCCGTACTTGTCTCCGTACTTGTTCAACACCCTCGATAAATTTCAAGGTGGAGGGCGAATAGTCACGAACCTTCGCTACGCTGATGACATCTTCCTGTTGGCCACTTCAGAGGCAGAACTACAGGAGCTGGTGGATCGCCTAGACCTTGTCAGCCTACTCATCAACGTCGACAAGAGTAGAGTCACAAGACGGCACAGCGTGCTGCATACTCATTCAGAATGAGCAACTGGAGCAGGCGGATACGTTCCCGTACCTTGGGCCCCTGATTACAGAAGATGTTGAGTGTACGATGGAATTCCGTACCAGGTTAAACAGCGGGCGGGTGATCGGGACATCACTGCAGAAAATATGGAAAAGTCAGAGCATACCAATTTCAACGAAGATACGACTATTTTTCGTTTCTGTGCCATGCGCTAGATTAAGCTGGCCATCTCGTCAGCTTTTGAGCGCACGTTAATCTACCGTATCGTATCGTGTGAAAGCGCTAGTGTGGCCTGTAGCAACGTACGGCTATGAAAGATATATACTCAGAAAGAATGAAGAAACACGTCTTGACGCCATTGAGACGAAAGGGCTGAGAAAGATTTTGTGGGTTTGTTCGTCGTTATCAGTCATTGCGATCGTTTGCTACTCTGGAACGATCTTCGTTAGTGAAGCACTAAATAACAGAATAAGCTATGTCTTTACGCATGAAATATGCAAAAAAATCATAACACCTTGTGCCGCAATTTCCAGCCCTGCAATATTGTGTCACGTTTTAATGTCTTGCATTTTCAGTGACCCCAGGACTACTAGTGCATGCACGATTGATTACCCCCAAAAGGGATGTCTGTTAGTGTCACATGACCTCTTTGTTAAATAAGTGATAATATCTCGTTAACAGTGCAAGATAGAATAGTTGTTGCAATGGAACAAATAAGAAATCTTATGTGGCCTATCGAATGGCACCACTGTCAATGCCCTTGAATGACCTTGACGGTAACTTTTGCCGTTTTAAACCGTTCCCCCATCCACGAATGGAATGAGCCTTTACTCCCAACCGCATAGCATCACCGCACTATGGCCGGTACCGTACTCATTTCCCGTCCCACAGAGGTCAGAAGGCTGAGATGGCCTGAGCGGCTGGTTACATTCCGAAATGGTATGCCATGCAGCCCGAAGACGGTCACCCATCCCAGTACCAACCGACCGATAGTGCGGCGGTCGGGAATCAAACCCATGACCACTGAGTCGCAAGTCTGACGCCCTGACCACTAGACTACCGAGCCACCAATGCGGGTATGAAGACACCAGTCCGATTGAGTGAAATTACCTGGTTGGCGAAGACGCGGATGTCCTCGTTGAACGATTCGGACGAGCAGACGTCGCCACCGGCTATCCGTGGTTCTCGCGGCGTACACGTCGCCAACTCGCATTTCTCAAAGATGAGCGCCAACAGCGGGAACAGCGGATGCCTGCACGACCGATCGTTACAATACACACCGTCACCGTCCGGGCCCACCGTGCCGTCCATCGTACATTCTATAACGGAGAAGTTTCGGCGGGGAAAACATGCACGGCCGAATGAAGGTCTTTGCTTGCTTCTTTTATTTTCAAGGCTAAGAATACTGAAACCTCTCTCGTCTTCTTCCTTACCGTCATTCCCGTGTTCTTGGGTTATTTTTATCCTCTAACCTATTACAAGTTCCTTGCACTAATCTTATTTTCGTATCTCGCTCCTTCCGTGCAGCTGCCCCCAACTATTTGGAACTTCGTTCCTGCCTCAATCCCCTCTTTCGATACATTCGACTCTATTTGGCGCCACCTTAATCAACTGTTTGTCGTCTGCAGTAAACACCATCTTGAACCAGTAACTGTGGCAACACGATCTTGGAGTGGATACGATTAATGTTAAACAAGTAACATATTTTGAATGCTTTTGTAGTCTCTCACAATGATTTTCTCAGACGACGCATGTGCTACCAGTACGAATTCACTGCTGCAAACGGCCAAAATACGACTTATGCATTTCACACAAGGTAATGTAGCAACAGTATTAAAGTGAGATGGGCAAAACTACAGTCATTTACGTCAAGTTTCGTCATAATGTTGCATGCCAAAAATATTAAAATCAGCACAGTTTTTTTTCTGAGACACGGTGTACAATACACACAAGGCATGCTGTAATATGGATTGGAGACTCTAGTTCTTTAAAGCTAAAGACATCGGTGATTTACCAAAGGGAAAACCTTTAACACGGCGCCGAACAGCCCGGGGTCGGACAAATTTGAGATTTTTGACCAATACTCGCCATTATCACGGAAACGGTAATGATGGGGACATATCGTAGTTGATACGGAAGGTAAATAAAAAGTCTATTATCAAATGGCAACATTGCCTCGAGTTACACTAACCACCCCGAAACGCCACTTTTCACATTTTGGAGAGTACTTCATATCTTTGACATGGATGAAGCTATATAGTTTTAAAGTTTCATATACATGTTGACCATGGCAAGAGCTAGCCTATCGCAGTGCTAGCCGTAGCGGTGAGGCTAAGTCGTTGCTAACTGATATATACTGTTTACTTACTGTTTACTTACTACGGATAACAAACACCTAAAGAGGCACACTAGATTACAGTGATGTACCGTTAAAGAAAGTATTTTGTCAACCTAGTATTATAGACGGCGGCTCATTATGCGTTGATCGGAGGCGTCAGGGGGATTCTTCAGAACCCAAAGAACCCCTAGGAATAGGATCCGCCGATGACGCCAGATACAGAGAAGTCAATGGTGCTACACGAGGGAATACCGCTTTATTCATACATCCAGACGCCTCCTCGCAAACGGCCGCTACTTTTAAAGTGGGCCTATCAGTTAATGATAGGTGCTCATTCAACAGGCCGCTGTACGCTCCAGTGCTTCACAGAGTGTGCACAACAGGTGCCCGAATGACGGGGAGGCTTGGGTGGGGCGGGCACTTTGATGTCTTTGACTTCTGCATGCAGGTGAGGGCCGAGGCGTCGATGCGTCTCGCTCGTTACGCTCCAAATACGTCACTTGTTGACAGTGCATGGTCTGCTCGATTACGAAACGACTATATACAATATAGTGCATGATTCTGTATGCATTATACTGCGCATGATAGCGCATTAGGCGCGTTCTACTTAAGTGCGCTGTATAAATCCACTCTAGATCTCCCGCTGTAAGATACCGCGCGCGCTTATGCGCTCTCTCCATCTATACGCAGTGCATGAGATGCGGAATTACAGATACCGCACGTAGCGTGGTCTGTGTGTCTGTGTGTTAGGCATACGAGTGAGTTGTGCAAAAACGGCTGAACCGATGGAGATGCCATTTCGAGGGGGAGCCCAAGGAACTGTGTATTACAGACAGCGGTCAAGATCGAACGAATCCGTTTGATGCGGCGACGGGTGACTGACGAGAGGGCCATGTTGCCTCTTGCCAAATGATTTTTCTTCCCCTCCTGACTTCTGCCACGAGAGTGTTTAGACACATACATACCCCGAAAAGGCGCAATAGCAAACTGGGCTCATTATGCTGCGACCCCCGCCTTTAACACTAACGAGCCATTTTGGCTCGATTTGGGCCTTCGGCTTGCCCGTCTGCCCGCCCGTCCGACTGCCCAGCCTTGCTAGTACCCGCGCGCCCGTCCGTCCGTCCTCGTAAGCCACGCCCCATGGCCACACATCGCGACAGTCCGATTATTATATTATAGACAGCTACCGCCGCCACTGCTGCTGTCAGCCTATACCACCCACTGCAACAACTCTAACTCCCTAGACGTACTAAGCTCCCGACTCTGTCGTAAGCTCTGCCAGCGTTACAGCGTCTAGCAAATTAATAGTATAGATTTACTTAGTTACTTAATTAAACCGTGTGACAGCTCAGTGTATAGACGTCCAGAACGCGAAGAACGGATTCGTCCGATCTTGACCGCCGTCTATAATACGTGGTTCCTTGGGCCACCCCTCCCCCCGAAACCGCATCTCGATCGGTTCAGCCGTTTTTGCACATCTCACTCGTGTGCCTAACACACAGACACACGGACCACAGACCTACGTGCAATATCTGTAATTCCGCATCTCTTGCACTGCGTACATGCGACGCGGCCTAAAATACAACATGCGGTATAAATCCTATGGTAAATTTACAACCGCCAGACTCACCCGTATATGGCATCCTTGTCGCGTTTAAGTTGACCGTCGGGCGACGAACCGCCGCCGACGAGGCCAGCGCCGCCCGGGTACCCGGCGCTCGGTGCCGGCGGCCCGTACGACATGGGTCCGGCCGGTCCGCAGGCGCCGACCGACGGCGGGTAGCTGGGCGAGTGATGCGCCGAGCGCGGGTCGTACATGGAGGCGAGACCGTAATGCTGCTGAGACTGCGCCTGCAGGTCATTGGCATCGTACTGCACACAATAAGGAAATAAGTAAAACTTTTAATATAAAGCGACATAATAATTTATGGATTAGAGGCCCTGGATTAGCCGCTATAGTTGTTAAAACAGAGTGAAACTAAATGACTGAGATGCTATATAAATAATACTTAGAAATACGTTGTAGACTATTAACTAACATAACACCGCCATCAACGAGCTTCCACTAACTGAGATAGGCCGCAGTTACTCTAAAAAGTAAAAACAGAAGGGCCCAAATGTTAGCTGAATTAGCTGGATAATTTGATATACGTTTTAAATAATCTGTCACTTTAATCAACAACTAGTTTTTGACTTTTGTACATACAGCTTGAATCTTGTTATTTGGTAATGGTATAGTTAATTCACGTCTGTATATCAGAATCATTTTAAAGTCGAAAAACTACGTTATATGTTACATTATCCTGCTGCAGGTGTCCACAGATAACATAATGGTAGTATAATGATAAGAAAAAATTGGTTGACAAAACTGAATCACTTCAACAAAGATACACCAAACGGCTCCAGAGACACAACGTTTTTTGACTATCCTACACGCCTAAAGTCGCTCCAGCAGTACAGTCCTGAGAAACGCCGTATTGTCCATGATTTGGTTCTCACATATAAAATCTTTATCAGGTTCGTTCATGTTCAAACGTCAAAATTCTTTATATTACGAAATAATGTCGCTCCTACTATAGGGGAAACCCTTACAAGGTCTCATTAAACGTCACATGAATGTCAGAGGCAATTTTTTCACAGAACATATTGCCTGTATTTGGAAGTTTGCCACCTTCCATTGTCGATTTTAGAAGTTTGTCATCATTCAAGAAGACTATCAATCATGTTCATGTGAATCTATTTACACAATATTGATGTCTTGTATGTTTCTGTAACTTGCATTGTCAGTCTACTTTTGTTATCTATTGCTACATGTTCTTCCGTTATAATTATGTGTATGTTAGTGGCCTTTAGCCCGTTTTTGTCGCTAACAAATCATAACTTGACGTTCATGTGCAATGGAGGCGAAGTCGCTATGTCTGCTGGCTCAATGCTATATCTCTGACCCCTAAATGTGATCTCGAAGAGAATGTTGGTTCGATCTTATTGCAAGGAACTGCACTGAACACGAATTGACTTGCAAGGAGCATATTTTCTGATCCAAAACGCCACATTTCTGACACCGCCACGGATTCTGTTCCTAGTCCCCCCCGCAATATTTTGTAGGCTACGTCGCCATTTATCGTTGTGTTAAAGACGCAAGCATATCGGCTATGTGCAAACGGGGACTTTTGAGATGGCAAAGAAAATTTCACAGAGTTGCTCCATTAGCAACGTCGACATACAGTATATGTAAAATGCGACAGAGTTGGCCTGTGTAGCCGGCAACAGCTCGTAGTCTATAGATCGCTGACCGCTCTCACAAGCTCGCCAGTTTCAATGTGGTTCTAATAAACGCATCCGGCAGAAGCGGAGTGGGCCGGCTGGAACACACACGCAGACAGCCAGAGATAGTCACTGCTCGCCGGTCGCTACGACCTCCGCCACAGACCTCTAGACCATGCAGTGCTCATGTGCAGAGCTTACCGCCAAGGCATCCAAGCACGCGCCCCGCCCGCCCGACTCTCGGTCGAGACCTGCCGATGCCGCAGGCGACGGCTGAGGGCCGCAACAGCTGGAGTCAGTACACGGCGGATCCATGAGGCCGAAGGGGTGATTGCCCTCCCCCAGACGGCTTGTCACATTTAGGAAAAACTTGTTACCAGACAATTTTGAGGCTTCAAATCACAACAAAATCAACGGCGGCCGGGACTTCGTCCCGGACCCCACTGATGAAGCTTACAGCGCTCCCCATACCCCTAGCTGGTGGGGAGGGGGCTGGCTGCTCCTCCCCAAAAACCCCACTTCCAGCTTCAGCCCTTCGAGCCGAAAGCTTCCGCCATTCGGTCCTTACCGTCCCCATGTCCCCCATAGACACAG
>Ga0209780_1000622_pt1 | contig 19827 bp, 13 predicted proteins | sample WorMetexBAHAMAS2_FD_187384 | JGI IMG/M metagenome (GOLD analysis project Ga0209780, IMG submission 187384) | Marine gutless worms symbiont microbial communities from Max Planck institute for Marine Microbiology, Germany - Inanidrilus exumae... | ecosystem: Host-associated > Annelida > Digestive...
TATCTATCGTCTAATTTGTTAAACGAAGTAGGTTTGTCTCTTTTTCGGTATTTTGAAGTAGGCCTACGTGTGTGCGATATCGTCGTTAAAAAGTTCACGTCCGCTATCTCATCTCCTGATGAGTTCTTGTTTGTATTGTCTGGATGTGTTCTGTACTGATGATGTGTTTAGTTTTATAGGATTGTAGAACTGTTTTTATTACTTTTATATTATCTTGATTTTTGCATTATTAGTGGCCAACTGGCCCTTTTGCATTAATAAATTTGATTTAATTTGAACTCATATATTTCAGGAAATACATGCACGTATTATCTCCGATATGTTTACAGATGAGTCTGAAAGCGCACGTGGCTTGTAATTTAGCCCGTGTGGCATGCCTGCCCCGCGGGCTATATGTTTTGCTTGCGTTAATTTTTTTTTTATTTTTAATGAACCTTTGAGCAAAGTATCTCAGGATACACGACCGATTTTTATCAAATTTTAACCGCTTGGTAGGTATGTGATGGTAGATTACCGATTTGATCGCTTTTTCTGATCGCTCAAGGGACGTTGCCATGGCAACCAATTTTAGGGTCAGAATGGGCGAAATCGGGCCGACTCATTTTTATTCGTCGCCTTGGCATTCCAAAACAGCTTTAGATATCACCATTACCATTTTGATTTTAAAACGTTCATTTTCGATGATGTATGCATCTAGCTACATTGCTTGTAAATTTGGTGAACTTTGGTCCAGTAACTTTGGAGTTTAAGATACGCAAGTATGTACACCCCGTCGTTTCTTTTTTAAAATAAATATTTCAGACAAATTATCTCAAGATTCACTGGACGGATTTTTACCAAATGTTAACCGTATGGTCGAAATTTGATCACAGATTAAGGATCTGACCTTCCATTTACGATCTCTCAAGAGACGTTGCCATGGCAACCAATTTCAGCGTCAAAATTGGCGAAATCGGCCTATTCACCTTTAGTCTTCGCCCTGGCATTTGGAAACGGATTGCAATATCGCACTTCTGATTTTAAGAGGTTCATTTTCGACCATCTGGCTACATCCTGTAAACATTTGGTGAACTTCGGTCTAGTAACTCCTGGTTTTAAAAGGGTAAAAGTTGTACACCCATCGTCGATCCGCAGTTTGGCTACATTCGCTTGACGGCGCCACTGCTAGATCTTGCGGAGATCAGTACTGAGTTTTGTGTGGCGATGACTATTCAGTTTTTCACCTATGCGCTAGAAGGCGTCACTGCTATACTGTGCGGGCTACACGCTAGCAGTTAGCACGCTAGGCTTTCTCAAGCATTTCTAGTTTCAACTACGTTGTCGAAACCAAAGGTCTTCTCCAGGTCACAAGCAGTCTTGCACACTGTAAAAGTGACAATATATTGGAAACGATACATAATTACTACAGACCACTAAAAGGGAGTGATGTTTGGCCTACTTGAGCGCTTTAGAGATGAGCAGATAAGCGCTATACAAACGAGGCTTACTACCAAATAGCGGAAGTTTTCGTACAGTTTCGCTGCAGCTGACAAGATTTCAACTGACATATATAGCGCGTCACGCGGTCCTCTGTGATATTCTTGTATTATTATTTTTTTAAATTCCTGGATAGTTTAAAGTTTGCGCAAAAAAGTCTCAAACTACAAATGTTGCTACCGTAATCAAATGACGTGTGGGCGTGTTTAGACATTTGTGACGTCAGCATTCTCGCAACCAATCAGCACTGCCGAGGTCCCAGAGACACCGGATTCGGGCGCGCTTCCAGCTGGAATGGCGTCCAGCCGGACGGATGTGGAGAATGAGACGGACGTGCCGCTGTGGATCGTCTTTCCTCTGTGTGCTGCCGTCATCATCGTTCTCGGCTTTGTCATCGTCGTCATCCTCATCCGGTAAATCAGTGCGGGCCCGTTGAGAGCCCGTTTGGGTCCCGGGGGAACTACGGTCACTCACGGGGCCCCCTGCAGGCTGCCTCACCCTCGAAGGATCACGGGGCCCCTCCGACACTGCGGGGCCCGGGGTAGCTTACCTCTCTTGCCCCCCCCCCTCTCGTCGGCCCTGAATCAGTGCATTTTTCACTCGACCGTAACCGTACAGTACGTGAAACTTCTTCTTTTTCTTCTTCTTCTTCTTCTTAGTCTTGTACAAGAAACTTAGCTATCACAAACATTTCGCATCAGCGACAGTGCCCAAGTGATGCACAACTGTATAGGAAAATTGCGTTTAGAAATGCTTGTAAATGTAATAGATGAATGACCTTGAAGGTAGGCCTAACTCAAGGTCGTCGAAAATTGCGCTTTGCTAGGCCACTTAACTTATCACTCCTTTTGGTGTTCTATAACAACCAGTCCCTAGGTGATAGCATAACAGTGTCGACAATTTCGGTGATGGTCGGATTTACCGGTTGCGACTTTCGATAACGATTCTTGGAAACGGTACAAGATGGAGACATTACAATGGAAGACTAGTAGGAAATCACATGTGGCTATCAAATGGCACCAATATCAATAACCTACAGAAACCCTGAAGGTCACTTTAGCTGTTTGAAACCTGTTTAACTCCCATGCCTTATCTACGATATGTTTACACATGAACCGGAAAGCGTACGTGGCCTGGAATTTCAACTGTCATATCGAAACTGAAGGTCTTCTCAAGGTCACAGGCAGTCACGTGCAGTATAAAAGTGGTAATATCTCTGAAACGGTGCAAGATACAGACGTTGTTACTATAGACCACTAATAGGAAGTAATAAATGGCCTATCGAATCGCGCCACTTGCTATAACCTTGAGTAAATTTGAGGGTCATTGAACTATTGTGAGCCTTTTCAAATGCGAGTTTTCGTACTGTTGTGTAGCAGTTGACAAGATTTCAACCGCCATAGCGCGTCGCGCGGTCCCTCTGTGATAGCTGAGCCACTTGCTACCCACGCCGACGGGAGTCTCGAGGGTAGGGTATTTACCGGCGTTTGTCTGTCTGTCTGTCTGTTTTATCTGCACAATATCTCAAAAGACGGATGCAGCTATAGGATCACCAAACTTGACATAGAAATATTCCGCCATAAGTCTGGTTACCGTTTATTTTGGGGTCAAAAGGTCAAAGTCACGAGGCACAAAAACAGTGCCGGCGTGGGTTTTGGCACTCTTGTGGGTGTAGCTTCTTCTAGTTTGTGTTGCTGTTTTGTGCGTGAGAGTTTGTAAACATGATTCGATTACAAGGAATCGATTACAAAAGTGTTGAGAATAACACTTACTGTTCTGTTCGATTGAAGCCTGTGATGGTATCTTCCGATGTTGTGTCCCAGACTTCGTAGCAGCTCGTAAGCGGTCACTGATCTGCGAGTTTATCATTGTAGTCGGAAGCAGTGGAGCCGCAAGTCTCGGCACGTGATGGAGCCGACCAAGATGCTGCTGCTGCCCGGCGAAGTTGCGCAACCTCATCCCAACGACCCTGTCGAACTGCGACGTCTTATGTTCCAAACGCCAGGTATCTGGTATCTGAAACATATTAAACATCTGTCGTTACATTGAGGCTATGTATAGCGGCCAAAATAGCAGTAATCTCAAGGTCCACTGTGGCAATACAGCTAGAGAATAATGTATGGGTTCAATTGTCGAAAAAAGTACAAATTTTTCAGTTTTCGACGAAATGTTGTCAGTTACGAGGCAGACTGAACGTGTTCAGGTGGCCTGTCCCACAATCGTGGTCCGGCTGTAGAAAATGAGCGATCACCGACAGTGACGAGTCGTGATGGGTGGACGTCAGGAGGTCTGGAAGTAGATAACTGAAGTCGACTTCTCATCGGCAGATGAGCAACAGAGCAGAACAGATCGGACTAGTACCGAGTTGCTGTACCGTGGAGAGCTCGTAAACAATGACCGCCAGTTTAAACTTGGTGCGCTCGGGTGCTCGTAGCCAGTGAAAACCGGCAAGAGCATCTGTGATGTGATCTGAGCGTTGAAGACAAGCGATCGACCAAGCTGCAGCGCTGAAGTAGAGTTCTCATTGACGCGCTCGCACGCGGTCGAACGCGATCGACCGCGTGTGAACGCGTGCAAACGCCTCAGTAAGAACGCTACTTGAGAACGGACTGGGGACGGTTGAGTAGTTTCAAGTGAGTTTCAAACGAAATAACCTTTGACTTAGATATTTGACATGGTGGTTCACTTTGACTTTGTTTAGGGCAAGTGTGAAGGTCAAGGTCATAGGTTGAAGTTCACGATCACATCATGAAAACTGTTCCTTTTCGACTATGGATGCACGTTAGGTGATATGATCCGACTGTTGCTAACAGCATACCTGAATTTGGCACTGTAAGTAAGTTCCTTGAGCTATAAATGGTCAGTGTAACCTCTAGTGAGAGCTTTCTAAGTAAAGAAAGTAAAGTAATCGGTAGATTTTTATAGCGCCTAATCATCAGCAACTCATCTCTAAAGCGCTCAGGTATGACATGAGTTAACGAGGGATCACACAGTTTTACCTGCCACTCACACTTTTTTTAACAAGAGGAAGAAGCCATACCTGCCTTTACTCCCCAGCAGTAGATCATCACCGCACTTTGGCCGGTGCCCATTTCCCGTTCCGCTGAGGGCAGGAGGTTGAGTTGGCCTGTGTGACTGTTTACACATTGAGGTCGTATGCCTGCCCGAAGACGGTCACCCAGTACTAACCGGGCTCGACGTAGAGTAACTTCGTTGATACGCCCAACGCCGTTACCGCTACGCCATACCGCTAGTTATCCACACATGCCGATAGGCAAGGTGTGAATATACCGGTTACTGTTTTATTTGTTTGTTTTTTTGTCTATCTGTATGGTTACGGATTTTGCACGGTGGTTCATCGGCGTCCCGAGCAGGGAATCTCCCATTTTGGGGAACTTTGCTCCCCCAGAAGCTCCACCAGAAGCCCAAAATCGGACGAATCGGTTGCGTCGCCCGCGCTGGGCAGCCATGGCGCGGGCGACGTAGGCGTGCTCACGAGCCACGCGTAAGATCGGCATGTGTGGATATACGGCCGTCCCCGAAGACGGGCGTACTTTTTTTTTACGTTTACACGAAGCAAACAACTCGACGTTTTCGGTGAAACTGTGCTGGTGAAGCCATGACGAGTCATCCGCCGATTCCCGTGACGGAGTTCCCAGTCCACGTGGACGAGCTCAAGTCCAACGACGGCGTGCGCTTCTCTCACGAGTACGAGTCGATCGAGCCGGGCCAGCAGTTCACGTGGGACGCGTCCAACCTCGACGTCAACAAGACCAAGAACCGCTACGCCAACGTGATCGCCTACGACCACTCGCGGGTCGTCCTGCAGTCCTTCGACGGCGTCGTCGGCAGCGACTACATCAACGCCAACTACATGGACGGATATCGACAGCAGAACGCCTACATCGCCACACAGGTCGATTTCGGCTTTAGCTTTTAGGCCGCATCGCACGTATTGCGTAAGATGTGGGTTATTGCTACAGACGGAGTAGCGTGGTCTGTCCGTCTGTGTGTTTGTTGGTCACGTTCGTGAGCCCTGCTAATTGCAAAAGCGGCTAAACTGATCGAGATGCCGTTTTGGTGGCTGACTCAGGTACGATACTATCCGATACGATACGATACGGTATATTTACGTGCGCTGGAAAGCTGACGAGCATAATATACTTGATATTTTATCTTGCGCGATTACCGTGGTTATGTGTAAATGGATTCTGTGCAGGGTCCTTTACCGGAGACGTTCTGCGACTTCTGGCGGATGGTTTGGGAACAACGTTCGTCAACAATTATCATGATAACAAGACTCGAAGAACGAGGACGGGTCAGTGTAACGATTCTCGTTTTTTTTGCACCAGAAAATCCGACCTGACTTTGTTGTGGATTTGTTGTACAACAATGTGTACAACAAATTAGCAAGAAATCTGCAAACATATCCGCAACAAATCGTACAAACGGAGTAGGCTTTACTGTAGAAAGCAGCAGCATGAATGGACATCAGATTATTAACTTCAGGTGATGAGGATTTTTGGAGACTAACTTAATACTGGTGATATTTTTGTCTGTGACGTAGATCAAGTGCGACCAGTACTGGCCAAATCGAGGCTCACAGTCGTACGGCATTATGAACGTGACGATGCTCGACGTTATTGAATTGGCCACGTATAACATCCGCACTTTTCTTGTCTCCAGGGTGAGTTTTCATGCGCAGTTCACGCCCTAGCTACTGAAGTTATTCGAGCGATATATCTTGTAGTGCAGGTCGAGTTGTGATGGGATATAAAGATTGAGACACTGACCTTCATATGACCTTGGTGGCCGGTACGTCCGAAATTATCAAATTTGTTGTATTATTTGGTGGAAAAATAAAGCAAAAAATACTAAAACAACTTGGGAAATTGAGCGAGTGTTAGTAGTTAGTCTCAGCCGCGGCTACCAATACGTTGATTGGCAAGAGCTAATGGTGCTGGAGCGCAATGCTGCAGCTACAACACACACCACCGCCCCAATCAACCACACCAGGCCTTCACTCCGTAAGCATTCAACAGATGGCGCCACCCGTGCGAGGAAGCAAACATCCGATTTCAGCTTACTACTCAGTTTATCGACCTCGAAAGAATGAAAGGCTGAGTTGGCCTAGTTGGCTTACCTGTCGCGGACGGTTTACCCACATAAGTGGTCACACGCCAGATGCAGGTTGAGCGCAGGACAGGGAAAGTTCGCCGGCCAAAGACCGACGTTCTACCACTGTGCCACGCCACAGAGGGATGCTGTTCCCCGCACGTGTCCAGTTTGCGAAACGCCTTTAACGTCCTATTATTAATAGTTGGATTTCATTATTGCATAACGTAACTGCCGCACCTAATTGTAGCAAGTCGTTTGTAAATCATTTAACAGTGTTTCATTAATGCAAGACTAGTATAATATATGGAATGGACGAAAGAGCTACGGAAGTTGGAACCTGTCAAGAGAGTGTTGAGTGGCGTGTGTATAGGAAGGATGTTCGGAGCGCATCGAGGTACGGCAGCTGCAGTTCCTGGCATGGCCAGATCACGGAGTGCCTGAACACGGCACGGCTCTTCTTATGTTCATACGACGATTCCGCTCAACGCAGCCGCCAGATTCCGGGCCGATCGTCGTACACTGCAGGTATGTGAACCCACGACCTGTTGATCGCAAGTCCAACGCTGTACCGTTGGGCCACCGCACCACCTAACGGTCGCCATGGAGACCCATTATCTCAGAATGTAGTGGACCGATCTTCACCAAATTTTCTGAATAGGTACACATATAGGCAATTGGGCATGATCAATCTGACCTTCTTTTTACGATTGCTCAAGGGACGTTGTTATGTAACCGATTTTTTGGTGCGAATGGGCGAAAATTGGCGGACTCCACCTTTATTTTGTGCGCTGGCATTTCACAACGGATGAGAGGATAGTAACATGGATGCGTGCGTCAACACGCCCAGCGTGAGCTCGCCAGTCGCGGCAGCGCTAACAGAGCTCCTAGCAGCAGTACGTGTTCATGCACGACGCGCCTCTACGTCTTGTAAGAATTTGGTGAACTGGTTCAGTAACCCCTGAGTTTTGCTGGCGCGCTTGCACTGGACGAGCTACACGCTGGGCTGATTTTGGTTTAATCGTATTCGCCAGATGGCGCCTATAGTCGATGCAGATGCTAGGAGCTCTGTTAGCGCTGCCGCGACGGGCGAGCTCACGCTGGGGTTTGCCAGGCATCTAGTTGCCTCTGTTACTGGACAGATGGATAGGCCGAGTTGCAGAATGACTGTCGTGTTGTCGCAGTGCCGGAGTGGGTCGGACGGGCGCAGTGATCGTCATCGACTCCATGCTGGAACGCATCAGACACGAGAAGACGCTGGACGTCTACGGTCACGTGACCTGCCTGCGCTCGCAGCGCAACTACATGGTGCAGACCGAGGACCAGTACGTGTTCATGCACGACGCGCTCGTCGAGGCGATCCAGTCGGGCGTCACCGAGGTCCCGGCGCGCAGTCTCTACGCACATCTACAGCGACTCAGCGGCATCGACGCCAGCTATTCGTGCACCGGCATTGAACTCGAGTTCAAGGTCCGCGCAGCTCAACAGTCGTTCACTGTAGCACCAGCCTTGGTTGGCGTAGCCGGGAATTTCGATTGGGGCTTTCCTGACCTACATTGTCGGGGACTGACGTATATCCACACATGCCGATCCTACGTCCACACGCCGCGCAAACTTGCTAGACACGTCGTGGAGTCACCAACTGGAACATTTATCGTCCTTCACGCGCTGGCCAATTCGTCTGATTTTTGGCTTCTGGGGGAGCAAAGTTTCCCAAAATGGGACATTCCCTGCCCAGGACGCCGATGAACCGCCCTGCAACATTTGACGCCGTTAGCATTATCCTCGGCGGAGAAATCCGTAACCGTAAAAACAAACAATCAAACAAAATTACAAACAGTAAACGATATATCCACACCTTGCCTATCAGCATGTGTGGATAATAACCTTCCGCTCCATCTGTACTACTAAATCACTCTGTCACGGGTGGCAGGTGGTCGCTGTTACACCGCAGCCACGCCATTGGTCGATCACGGTGAACAGCAGTCACAGTGGTCACACGGAGTGAGGGGGACGAGGAGGAGTGGAGACTGCGTGCGCAGCGAGCTCACTGACGGACGTTAAGCCATCACGCCACGTGGCCACTTGCATTGCTGCACACTTGGGCAAATTATGATAAAGATTGATTGATTGGTTGGTTGATTTACTTTGCAATAAGTAAAGTGTATAGCCAGTCATGTGGTAAATAGCGGATTGACAAGTTTTATGTTATGCAACATGCAGACAATTTTTTGATTAAAAGTCGATTTTTCCATCGCTTTTAAATGACAGTTGGACGCAAAAATTTCAGTTGATATGGAATGTCCGCCCAAATTTCAGCGAAGTTTGTTTTAAAATGTATGCTGTGGAGCTGTCGGAACAGACAGTCAGAAAAACAGGTGTGAGATAATATTTGACAGTTATCAACTTATCATCGTCATCATCATCATCATCGTCATCACATGGAGAACGTCAGTTGATTTCAGAAGTTAAGAGAAATGAAACTGCAAAATACAAGTCAGCGGCATAAAAGCTCGCAAACTGTCGCCTGTAATTATCACCATCTTAATGAGACTGGTAAAGCTAAAGTTCGTTGTCTAGTTTATATTCTGACATTTCTGATTATTTGCTTATGATTTTATAATCTGTTCAGCGATTGTCGTTGACAACGAAGATAGCCGATTCATCGCATTTCGTCAGCGCGCACCTGACCAGTAACAAGTTCAAAAATCGTCTTGTCAACGTGCTGCCATGTAAGTGAGTCTGACAGCCGTCAGACTTCGTCTATCTCTTTGTCTTGCACATCACTGTTATCATTGCATATTCAACTCAGTTTCCTTGTAAGTTGTACACTACAGATATGCACATAATGTTCGTTGATTAGAAGCCTTCCACAATAGTCATGCTTCTAATTAGTTTTTCTTGTGATGCTTATGTCTTGGAGGGTAGACTCGGGTGGTCCCAAGAAACCATGTATTAGATGGGGTCAAGATCCCAGTGGGAAGGGGCAATTTTTGGAGGTTACCCGGCCCATTGAAAATCATTGCGAGTCACTGCTATGGACTGCGGTGTACGCAGCAAAACAATCAGTGACAACATCAGCGCGACTGCCGCAGCAGACTGCATTGCTCGCGAATAGCCGGTTTCACATTAACTTTCCCCCGTGAGAAATCTGCCCCCTGCGATGCGGCCTGTCGTCAAAATTCTTTGACCACTTGACTGTGTTTAGACACTATTCAGGTTTTGTATGGGGCAGTACATAGGTCCCTCTTTAGGTATGCTTAGTTGTTCATGCAAAATGAGCATGTCAGAAGCGGCGGAGAAACTACGTTCTTTTCATTAAAAATTGTCTGAAAGCTGCACAACATGACGCCTCAAAAATTTTACTGTTCAAACGAATCTCCACAAAGTTTCCTTACAGAAATCTTCGGTGATCTGGACCACAGTAAAGCACGTACAGAATATAATCCGGTTGAACAAAAGCAGGTGTGTCTGTGCTTGTGTACCATGCTGATCAGCTAGTTTGACGCTTTACTAATCTATATGACGATACCAATCATATGATGTCGTGTATTTTCGTGTCTCACAAAGCTCGTTTACATGACAAACTTGTATATTTATAGTACGGCTGCGTTGTATAGACGAGTCTTCGCGCGTCTGTCTGCAGCCAATCAGAGGCGTCGACGGGTCCGACTACATCAACGCCAGCTTCGTCCACGTCAGTAGATAATTCGATACTTGTAGTTTTGTTTCAGGTTTGCAGGGTGGCGCAGAACAAACCGGGCCATTGTCAATGTAAGTCATAAACGTGCCACTTTCCCGTAACTTTGCCAAATGCTAACCGATTGTAGGCTGCATATCGCATCTAGCGATAGCAGACTTTTGCTACAGACGGAGTAGCGTGGCCAATGTTCCAGTTTCTGTGCCACCCATATTTTTAGAAGTTTCGCTGACAGTCAATGTCAAGCAATTCTACTGCATAGTCTGCATACTGAAAGCAACTGTTGTAAACTGATTCATGAACTTTGCATGGTAAATATATGGACGCTATAGAAGTAGGGATGCATTGAAAGGAATAAGAACGGATTCAGGATTTGGAATGGGGTTCGTCAAGGAATCTAAGGGACAGAACTCTTCGGTGGGGTCCAGCATAAAACCCTGATAAAGGGTCTAGAGACTTTGTTCTCCAGAAGCTGGTGAATTTCTGGCAAATTATACTACATGTATAGTGACGTACTCTGAAAGAAAGCAAAACAATATTTTTGGCAACCTACAATAATGGGAGGCGCTAAGGGGTTTATCTGAATCCAACGAACCACCTGGATGCGCCAGTGGGAGTGTTGTATCAGCAAAGCGAACTGGATGCTGGGTGTGACAGGGCTATCGACTGCGCAAGGCGTACATAGCAACTCAGGCACCACTGCCGCTGACTACCGAGGACTTCTGGCGAATGTTGTGGGAACACAGCTCCACCATCGTCGTTATGCTGACCAAGCTACGAGAGATGGGCAGGGTCGGTATCTGCATCCATGTATCGGTTTCTTCTTCTTCATCTTCGTTCGCGATCAGTTGGCCAACGCAGCTTTGACAGTACATAGCTAAATCCATTGACAATACAATCATTTATGTAAAAGAGTAAGACCACAAAAGTCAGAACGCTTAAAACGCTAAAACGTCTACGTACACAAGTACATGTCATTGTTTCGACTCTGATTTGTCGCTGAATACTGCACTGTGACCGCCACATTGGTCGCATCGCAAGGTAGTGACAGTTGTCGTCTTGCAAGGTTCGTGTCGCAGGCTTCTGTTGTTATTAAGTTAGGAATATCTCAATCTGACCGCCTTGGCAGTGGCAGTTGCAGTCTTGACTATACGACAACGCCATTGCTGGCATGTCATTATTTCTGTGCATACCAGGTATACTATTATAGCCGGTTCGCCTTTGTTTTCCTCCTGCACTTTTATCGGAAAACAACTTTTAGAGGTAAGTGGCACATGCTTTTCACAAGCTGGATGTCCTTCTTGCCACCCAGTCAGTAGTGTCGAAGCACTGAAGAAAACTCGTCTCACTGACAGTGACTCCAACCAGGAAGGTCATCCACTGGCCTCACCACCGGACTTCTGAGGTAAGGTGCTTCGGTAGCTTATGCCGACTGTTTGGCGCCAATACCATAAGATGCATTATTATATCCAATGTACTGCATAGGCGTCGGAACCGGGAGGGCCAGGAGGTTGGAGGGACCGGGGCTCTGGCACCTTACTTTTTTTAAAGCGGGGACCTAGCCGTCTCACTTTTGCATTAGTTATTGCGTTGCCAGCAATGTAACAGACATTAGTAGTGTAGTAGTAGAAATGAGTATTATTTAGGTGGCGTTATTGCACTGCTGCTGCAAGACCACCGTACAATGTCATTAAAATTAGCAATATTGTGTAAACTTACAAGTGAGCCATCTTTGCAGAGACTTATGGGGGGCCCATTATATAAAATGGGGAGCCCAACCAAAAAAGTTTTGTCCGCGCTTCTCGCAGGAAAATGGGCCCCTCTTCTTGACGTAATAAATGAATGAATGAATGAATAAATAATTGCTTCTGACGCCACTGATGTACTGGTGTCAGACATTCAGCGTAAAGGGAGCAACGCTGCTTCCGCCAGCAGTACGGTGGTGGAAAGAGAAAAGATGAGGTCAGGCCACTGGTTAGGGTTAGTGATTTCTGTTCCCTTCAGTGCATTTACACTGATGATCGGGCGACAAGGACATGTGGTCCAAAAAACTCTGTTCCACTAATCCCCATACGTTCTTACATGGAACAGATGGAGGAGGAGGACCACCCGTGGGGAACTGGCTGACCAAGGTTTACCTGGAATAATGGCCCTTATAACCGGAGTAGTAGCAGTAGTAGTAGTTGTTGTTGTGCAGTCCGGTGATGGTGTATTATCTGTGACTGACTGCAGGAGAAGTGTCACCAGTACTGGCCTACAGAACGCTCTGCTCGCTATCAGTACTTCGTGGTCGATCCAACAGCCGAGTACAATATGCCGCAGTACATACTGCGCGAGTTCAAAGTCACTGATGCGAGGGTCGGTATCCCTTTATCAAGTTTGTCCTCTACTTGTTTGCTGCACTGTTTCTGTTTGTCTAAGTATCTAACGTTTCTACGTTATACGCACTCGCCAAGACTTGTTGAGCTGTATTTTTCATTTTAGCAACGCAAGCTGTGAATGAAGATTGTTTGATTGGGTAGGGAGAAATTTATACATTGCAAGTTGTTTTTCATACTCATTTTTTACACGATATCTTGGTTGCGTGGCACAGTGGTGGAACGTCAGTCTGTGACCGGCGAACTTTTCCTGTCTATACGCTCGACCTGCCGCTGATGGGTGACCACCTATGTGGGTAAACCGTCCGCTACAAGGTCAGCCAACTAGGCCAACTCAGCCTTTCAGCCTTTCGAGGTTGATTAATGAGTAGTGAGCTGTTAATCGGATGTGCGCTACCTCGCTCCGGTGGTGCCATCTGGTAAATGCGTATGGAGTAAAGGCAGGACGGTTCATTCCATTCGTGGATAAACGTGTGGGTGGCAAGTAATACTGTGTGATCCCTGTAACACGTGCCATTTATGAGCACATTGGAGGTGGTTACGACGATGCGCTATACAAATCGACGTTTACTTTACTATACTTTACTTTACTTGTAGTTTGAAGAAGGACTGTTATTATTAATGCCAATTCAGCCTTCTGGTATCATGGTTCCATTTATATTAGATGAAAGTTGTACCGGTATTCAGTGTCGCGTTCCGGATAATGGACACATGACTCAGAGATGATGTCTTGGAATATTCAGGCTAAGCGTGACAGTACATGTCACTGCCAAGCTCCAATGAGATGTACACTGTGGGGCATAAAAAAAACACCAAAACGTGTTTTGCCATAACTTTCGTAAAACTCGACGGATTTTGAACAAATTTGGTAGATTGCTTCTTAAATAATTTTTCATAAAGCAGTGCAAACAAATGTCACCTGAACCGAGTACCAGCTTCGTACTATCTGCTGAAACTTGAAAGTCAGTAAAGCCACTAATACAACTGTAACGGAGGCTATAAGACTTATTCCTAAATGCAACGAGCAGTTGTCACTGAACAAAAATGCGGAATCTTATTGTTAGACAAGAAAATGCAATGTTCAATTTAGCAGCTGTTCAAAGTGTTGTCCCTTTGCGCGTATGCAAGCTCTCAGCCTTGGCCGCCACTGTTCAATTGCTTTTTCAACGACGCTTTGCTTCGTCACAGGTAAGGCACTGCTTCAGATCATCTGTGTCCTGAATCGCTGTCTGATAGAAGCGTTCTTGTATCAGCGCCCAGATCCTATAGTCAACTGGATTGAGGTCTGGTGAATTCGCTGGCCAGACATGGTTCAATGAAGTCTGGGGTTTCATGTCGTAGCAGCTCGATGGTGTCCCGTGACGGTGTGCATGCAGGTGCGCTGTCCTGCTGGAATATGAAGACGTCCCCTGACATACGCCGAATATCTGGCAACATCTGCTGCTTCTTTCGATCTGACGAGTTGTTCGGTGAGTTTGCGGGGCATTCTCGTGGCTGAGTACAAGATCTTGTACGGTGTTAATGTCCATGGAGTGCGCACTGAACGTGGTCATCCGCTGCCTGGCTTGCGACATTAATACCGTACAAGTCTACTACAAGATCTTGTACTCAGCCAGGAGAATGCCCCGCAAACTCACCGAACAACTCGTCAGATCGAAAGAGAAACTGGAGCGAATCGTAGAACAGTGGGTAGAATAATCCACGAGGACCTTCATCTGAAATGCCTGAAGAAACGAATATTGCCTACGTTAGAGTTGTATTAGTGACTTTCAAGTTTCAGCAGATAGTACGAAGCTGGTACTCGGTTCAGGTGACATTTGTTTGCACTGCTTTTTGAAACATTTATTTAAGAAGCAATCTGCCAAATTTGTTTAAAATCCGTCGAGTTTTACGAAAGTGATGGCGAAACACATTTTGGTGTGTTTTATGCCCCACAGTGTAGTTCCATTGAGAAGCGCTATTAACAAGTGTGTGAGCGGGCAAGCGGGCATGTTTTTTAGCCCGCCCGGCATATACGCATGACGAAGGGCTGCGAGATGTGCCAATATTAAATTTCTTTCTTTTTAACGGTCCCCTTGGAGAAACAATTACCTCCAAATGTACCAAATTTTCAGGATAGGTACACATACGGGTGGGCATGATAAATCAGATCTTCTTTTCGCGATCGCTCAAGGGACATTGCTATGGTAACCGATTTTTTGCGGCAATCGGCGAAAGTTGGCATACCTTTCCTTCATTCTGTGCGCTGGCATTCCACAACGGATGGGAGGATCGCAACATGGATGCGCGCTTTAACACCACCGATGAGCTACGTCTGATAAAAAAATGGTGAAATTTGGTGCAGTAACCGGTGCGTTTTGCGGGCGGGCTACACGCTGGGCTTTGCCACGCATTTCTAGTATCTTTTAACTTTTAAACGATGTCAAAAAATCGCAGTCTGTAGGGCAGCGTTGCGATTTTCATTGCAATATGAGGTACATATTGCGTTTATGCCTATATTCAGCGTGACGCCAAGGAACGGCAGGGTTGGCACCGTTGAGGATAAGGGCAGATCTGAAAATGATTTTGTCATGGATCGTTTAGTATAAAAATTTTATATTAAATAAGCGAGTACATTTTTGTGTATTATCCCTTTATATAACCTATACTTTATATGCACGTACAAATTCACATTATAACTGTACAACTCAGTACGAAAGTTCGCCTAAATACCATTCTAGAAGTAGGCCTATGACTTGCTGTTTATGCATGCCGCTATTTCTAACAAGTGGCCAAAATAATTTGGCAAAAGGCCGCATCGCCGACTTGTCACCCATCGCGGCTGCGAATAAATTCGTCCGATCGTGACACCATCTAATACGTGGTTCCTCTGGACCCACAAGAGTCAGCCCTCCAGTAGGCCGCATCTATGCTATGCATGCGATGTGGCCAAAAACAAAATATAGGCCCTAAATGTCATTTGAATGTAAATAAACACTCCCCATCTCGTCGAGGAAGTCGGAAGTCTGTCGGGCAGGACCCTGATGTCACTCGTGTCTCAGATTTACACTGCTGGCGTTGTTGTAAATTAGGATGGTCAGTCACGGACTGTGCGTCAGTTCCAGTTCACTGAATGGCCGGAACAAGGAGTCCCGAAGTCCGGCGAGGGATTCATCGACTTCGTCGGCCAGGTGCACAAAACCAAGGAGCAGTTTGGTCAGGACGGACCAATCACTGTTCACTGCAGGTGCGTGGTAATATACCTGTATTTGTTCACTATATTCCAGGCAAATAAACCTTTTCTTATCCTGCATAAATCAGTAACGTGCAGAGGAGCATTCAAAAATTGTGAAATGAAGAAAAGTTTTAACTTGAAATGCGTGGCACAGCCTAGTGTGTAGCCAGCGCGGCATAGCAGTGACGCCCTCCTAGCGAATAACTGAAACAAAACCGAATACTGATCGCCCCACAAAACTCAGTACTGATCCCCAAAGTTTAGCAGTGGCGTCGCCAAGCGAACGTAGCCAAACTGCTGATCGACGAGGTGTGTGCAAAACTGTACATAGGCTATTTGCCCCTATTAGACTCCGGAATTCGTCAACCGAAGTTTACCAAATTTTTACACGATGTAGCCAGATCGTCAGAGATGAACATTTTAAAAATCAGAGTGGTGATATTGCAATCCATTACAGAATGCCATAGCTACGTATAAAGGTGAATAGTCCGGTTTTGCGAATTTTGACCCGAAAATTTGTTGCCATGCAACGTCCCTTTTTTGCCATAAGAAAAAGAGGGTCAGATCGGCAATCTACGATCAACTACCTACCATATGGTGAAAATCGGTCCAGTAGATCATTTTGCTTAAAGGTTTATTTGAAAAAAGAATAGAAGAAATTAACGCAGGCAGAACATATAGCCCGCGAGGCATGCATGCTGCGCTGGCGAATAAAGCTACAGTGGATGAATGTCTAATTGGAATTTATTTTCTACATGCTTGATTATGCCGTAAATTTCGTTAGATTTGCGTTTTGATATTCCGCTGATGTCGTTACTTAGACGTTGGCGTTGTAATGACCGACTTCGCCCGTCGCTGGTAATTAATGTTCTCGATATTGTGTCCAGCGCTGGTGTCGGAAGAACGGGCGTGTTCATAGCACTGAGCATCCTTCTCGAGAGAATGCGGTATGAAGGCGTCGTCGACTTGTTCCAGACGGTGAAGCAGCTGCGGACACAGAGACAGGGCATCATCCAGTCAGAGGTACGCGCACTGTGGACAGTCGTCTCCCCCATCCCATGCCGCCGGGACCAACGCCCCCTAGCATTTGTCCCTAGAACCTGCGCCCCTCCACAGTTTAAATTTTAAAATTTTATATCGGGTTTATCTGGGAGCACGTGTCCGGGGGGCGGGGCAAATGTCCTACCCTTCGTGCATTGTATATGACCGTGTCTCGGTGTTTCCACTGTCACACTGCGTGTATGATATAACGTTGACCTTTTAGATATTCCCGTAGCGTGATTCTTTGAACATACAAGTCCACTTAACTAGCCTACTTAACTGCCCTCACCGTGGGAAGCACTGAATGCATAAATGAGGAGTCTACAGTCGAAACAAAGACCGTTTAGTGTCGCCGCCTGCCAGTTATTTTTCCGCAAGGCACTGTTTGCAGTGGCTTAGTTTAAACTTGAGAAAGGGGTTCCACCACAATTTCTTCTGTCGTACTTCACTCATATCTGTCCACTGGTCGTGACTTTTGAACATAGGCCTAATTAATTAATTTTTAGTTAACAATTTTTTAGCACTTTTTAAAGGGCACAAGAGCAATGGCCCACAAAGTATTCCACTGATTGTGTGCAAGCAAGGTACACTGTTTACAATGTCGAGACATGATGTCCGTCTGTTTGTCTGTCCTGTCATTGACGGGACAGCAACTCGTATATTGTATCGAAACGGCTGAACTCACCGCCAGGCAGTTAACACTAAATGGTAGCTAAGCGACTGTAGTACTCTGAAACTTAAGATCTTGGTAAAATACAATGGAGTTACCCTCAAAAGGGGTGCCAAATACGTAAGTTAGAAAAACATTTGCGATTTTAGATCAGTATCCCACCACCAGGGTCAATAATATTGAATAATACAGCATATATGGGCTGTCACATACCAGTTAGTAGTTACAAAGACCACAACTTGTCGTAAAATGCTGTTTGATTTTCAATTTTTTCACCTTGAGAGTTAGCAGTAAATTTGTAGTAAAACTCAAAATCTCAAAACACCTTAAACGTGTCACTACAGAACTTGTGAAATATTTTCACATTTTGACTCACAGTGATTTTTTATGTGCCAACCTGTAACTCTAGTTAATGATTTCATAATTCTGTTATTTATTGTTGACTTACTTAATCTGACATCTGTGTGATTTTAGGTTTATGCTTTCAGTTTCTTGTGTTGTTCGTTATTGTTTCAGGATCAGTATGCATTCTGCTACAGGAGCGCTCTGGAGTACCTCGGTTCATTTGACCACTACGCCACCTAACCATCGTTTAAGCAACTAGTGGACCACAAAACGGCACATATTTTTTTCTGTAATGCGTCTGACAATAGGTTCTACTTCTACAGACTTACAAGCTTCCGTGGTGCTTTAATGCCTAATCGTTTTGTGTTCTAGTCTGTAAGTCATATTTTTAGTGTTCACAATACGAACATTTGACGCATATAAATCACTCTTAGCTCCTTCGGTGTTGTGTGGAATCTAAGGTTATCACTGCAGTATGTTGATTGCAAATTGAAACTCCAGGGAATTATACGACTGTAGCGTTGCGCTGACGATGCAAGCTATTTTGTGCATTATTCACTCTTAATTGTAAGTAATTTACATGTAAATAATTATTATATTTCCGTAAAGTTGTTAGTCGTTGGTTAGATGATGTTTTGTGTCATCATTATTACAATGTCATTTTCGGTGTTGTTGATAAATGTCGTTAGCATTATAACATTAATTTTGTGGTACACTTGCTTGTGGAGAAGCCGCTGATTTTGTGAAATTGAAACTATTTAGAACCTTATGTGACTATCAGACATTAGCCTGAGAACAGTTTCAATAATACTGTGCAGAATCATATATGTCTTATAAAAATTGCACATCCAGTGTGAGGAATTTACCATAACCTTTACTCTTATCTGCTATGAAACCTCTGCTGTCTCCACTGTAGCCAGCTACCGTGATTTCAATTTCATCTACAGGACGATAGGAATTTCAGTGGCAAAATCATAACGGGAATATTTGTTGTGCACTGCATAAAAATCTCAACATTCAACACTGTATACTTCTGCGATAATCTTACGACTACATTAGAATCAGAGACCCGCTTTTGTATAGCAGAGCGGATACTTTGGCAATCGGAAGACAATTTGCGTCATTCTTTGACATCATTCTTTCACTGCTCGTGTCCAGAACCAGGTTATGGCGATATTTCTACTACCGGTCCAAAATCTGACAGCGACTTAAATATTGTTAGTCGATTAATCGCGGGTCTTTAGTCGATCAGTCGTCGATTAGGCCTACCGTCGACTAAAAATTGACGACGCAATTCTGCAGGTCCGTTGATCGGCGGGTTACACCCCCGTCACGGGGTTTTCTTACGTTAGTGCGATCTGATAATCATGGCTCTACAACAAACTGTCGTAGACGAACCCGCACGACGCTCCGCGTCTTGCCCATAGTCTTGTATACAAAGGTGCATGCTCAGTGTGATAAGCTTGTGACGGCGGTCGTCGGTCTAAGTTAATAACACTTACGACGGTCGACGTGCCATGGCAAAATTTCTCTACCGGTATGTCCAGAGTTTGAGGCAGTGTTTCAGAGGGAAGTATCCTTACTTTGAAAATACCAGAATTCACTTTTGACACACTGCAGCCCGTAGGATAAGCCGACGGTAGCCTCTGTGCCGAAAATAGTTAAGAGCAAATGCCATAGCATTATACCGTGCTAGCGAAGCGTCGCGCGGGTCGCGCCGTTTTGAGATAGGAGCAAAGAGTTGCACGCGGGTCGGGTCGACCCGCGGGTCGGGTCGGGCCGGGTCAGAAAATTTACAAATATGAGTGGGTCGGGTCGGGTCCAGTTCGATGAATGACAAAAATGTAATGTAAAATCTTGCGATGGCTGTCATATTATACTATAATAA
>Ga0209780_1000623_pt1 | contig 19825 bp, 11 predicted proteins | sample WorMetexBAHAMAS2_FD_187384 | JGI IMG/M metagenome (GOLD analysis project Ga0209780, IMG submission 187384) | Marine gutless worms symbiont microbial communities from Max Planck institute for Marine Microbiology, Germany - Inanidrilus exumae... | ecosystem: Host-associated > Annelida > Digestive...
TTTCATTATTTTTCGTTTCTGGGCCGTGCGCTAGATTAAGCTGGCCATCTCGTCAGCTTTTGAGCGCACGTAAATCTACCGTATCGTATCGTATCGTATCGTAACTTGGCTACTAACAACAGCCACGTCTGCATCTGGAAGAACTGCCTTTCGTCGAAAGAGTTACAGCAGCTGGAGGTGGTAGAGGGTCAAGAGATTGTGATGTGCAAGAGTGTTCAGGCAAAGTGGCAGGCGCCGCGATCTGCGCTCCGCCACTCGAGGTGTACTAAATTTCCCTCGGTACAACATATTACAAGCTACGGCCGACGAGCATTTTCGTACGCCGGCCCTCATGCCTGGAACTCAATGCCAGAACATTTGCGACAAACCACATCAATTCAACTTTTCAAGCGCTCCTTAAAAACGTTTTTATTCGGGTAGATAGCGTGCTGAGCGCATTGGAGACATTCCATGTTAAATGGGCTATATAAGTTTACTCATTTACTTACTTACTTACAATGGTGCCAGCCCTCCACGTTATTCATGCTCACTGTGAAGATAGACATACTCTTTCGCTGGTGTCCACGTCGTGTGCGTCAAGCGTGTGCTGTTGACATACTGGGTAGTTAGAGGAAAGCACTTTAACCACGTGGTAGCCCCATCCTGGTTTTCCCTGACGCCAAATGTCATGGCAAAGTGTTTGACTCATTGGCAAGTTGACTTGCACTGTCGGTGTGTGGAGGCTGTGAGTTATTTGTCGGCAAGTTGACTGGTTGGCGAGTTGACTAACTTGACTTTTGCTGTCGTCAAGTTGTCATGTCGGTGAGTTTGACATGCCACCTGTCGGTGTCTGTCCATCTGTCACACTATCGAAGTCTTATTGAACTTTATCCACGTGGTGTCCCCATCCTGGTTTTCTCCGACACCAACTGTCATGGCAAAATTGAAACAGAATGCCAGCGGGGGGGGGGGGCAAAATAGAAAAAATATTTGTGATTGTCGACGATAAAGTCACAGTGGAACACTCGTAGAAAGTCACGAATGTAGTATGTTATGTGACTAAGGGTTGTCAAAAACCTTTGTATGTAACAGCATTTTTTGTGACTTTGAGTCACCCTTGAAGATCATTTCATCTACTGAAAACCCCGTGATGGCTATTATCTTCAGCACATACAGCGATAGTTGGCTGTCTGTTTCTAGGCCGGACACTGTACTAGGCGTCGTAACCTGGGTTTAGATTTGATGTTATTTTGTGTTATTTAATCTTTAGGTTTGATGGTGAAAAACCTGCTGTTGTTCCCAGTGGCATCGGAAGCAATTTATATGTGAGCGGGCCCAAGCGCCTGAAAAACATTTGGGGTTGTCCCCTCCACTTTATCTCAACGCTGAGGTCCAGAATGAGCTGGACTTGTGCCCGCAATAATAAATAACGCCCCCCACTTTATACAATGAGCCCCCTCATAAGTCTGCAGAGGTGGCTCACTTGTAGGTTTTACACAATATTAGTAATGTAAGTATCGGTATCTGAGAATGAAATAGTCTGTTACATTGTTGGCAATGCAATAACGAATGCAAAAGTGAGGGGGCCGCTTTGAAGAAAGTGTGGGAGCCCGACCCACCTCCCCGCCCCTGTTTAACCCCATGCTTGTTGCATTAGATTTAGTTTCATCAATGGCGAGCTAAGGACGAATGTCTCCAAAATAACCTATTTTTATGTGAAGTGGGATATATAGTAAAACAATAATTCAGTCAATCAATACCGTAAATCCCCGGATAAACACCGGGTCTCAGTTAGATGCCGGTTCTCCGATAAATGCCGGGGGTCTAGATCGAGTCTAGAACGAGTTTGATAGGCCTAGTAGAAAAATCAGTTTGTTGCTCTAACCAGTAAACAACTGCACAAATTTTTACGCAACAGGCCTATACAGCAAGATTTAATAAACGCCGGGTCTCAGATAAACTCCAGGTCTCTAATAAACTCCAGGAGTTCTGATCTATTGTACGAATTAACGCCAGTGGCGTTTATTCGGGGATTTACGTGAGCTAAGCTTGCCACTGTTGTATTTGACTGAGTTTTATATGTTGAACTTTGGCTGTTTGCATGTCTACGTTCTAGTTTTAGCAATTAAAGTTTGCTGCTTGTTAACTGCAGAGCAGTGCCGTTCTCGTTGTTTCAATTAAGCATATTAATACTGCTACAGAATCGTGTTGTGAACTTTGGTGGATGCAGTGGCATGTTTATTTACAGTTGTGATGAATATTTATAGAACCACGTACGTTGGTGCAGACGGTGAATATCTTGTGATATTTATGTATTGGTACTTGTGTCCACAGTCAACAAAAATACAGAAGGAAAACCCTCGCCACAGTTTTGAGATTTTAACACTACACTGCAGTTTCATGCCCGATATGCTGCTGTTGCAGACTTATCCTGTGCTGAGTAATGTGCAGTGTTGTGCCGACAGTAGTTTTAGCAGGTTTTTAAAAACACGTTTTATGGGTGTCTGCGAGTTAGCATAACAGCTTTCACTGAATAATGTTGAGTGGCATTTGATGAACAGTTTGATGCATCGTTACATTGTAAACTGTATCGCAACACGGCAGGTTTATTGCCTTATGAACCTAATCAGTGTGATACAACTGTACATAGTTTTATGAGCTGCTTGCAGTACTTTCATGCAGGCATTTTGAGCCCCGTTCTGGCCCTATCAGTCTAAGAATACGTATAGCCCACTTCGAGAGAGAAGGTGTCATACAAGGCAACCAAATGTAGATTTTGTTTTTATCTTTAGTTTGTGTTTCATAGTGTCTTTAGGTTTACTGGAGCACGTCTAGTTTTGTTGTGTTAGATTTTTTTCTTCAGTGCCAACGTAAGCAATTGGCTGGAAAGAATGTCACATTAATGCAGTCAATGAATATGGGCATTTTGATTTATTAACCATCAAGTTAATAGTTTCTCCACTAGTCCCAATGTCGGGTCACTGTTTATACTGACTTTTCTACCAACATTATGCGACATTGTATTACCGTGAATATGCAGCTGTAAGCAGTAATTTAACTTGATTTGTCTGTGCTGACATCATTATATACTACTTGACTATTAGTTGGTAGTTGTATCTTTGCTGAATTACCAGAGATGTAGTCCGCGAGACTGCGGTCTTGGTTGCGAGACCACTCGAGACCGGAATTTTGTGATCTTGGTCTTGGCGCTTGTGGTCTTGGTCTCGAAGGATCGGTCTCGGCTGTTTTCGAGACTGATCAATAATTTGTTAGCGTGTGTGTGTCGTAAAATTATAATCTTTTTTTGCGAAAGTTAATAACAAAGACTGCAGTTTTTATAAACTTTACTAAATTTAATGCCGATTGTGAACTGTATAACAGACTTGTGATGGTTGTTTTACAACGTTCATGAAACGTTGACCATTATCATGTATCATGAACAATGTGTATTTGTTTTATGTTTCGCTTGTCTGTCAAACACATACTAACAGAATGTACTTAATATGGTCAAAAATGGCATCAATACTATCATTTACTGACATTAAAAACATCTTCAATCATACACCCAGCCAAAACATACAAAATTTTCTTTTAAAAGTCACTTATATGATCAACTATAATTTCTAAAAAAGAAATCTTACACATATACACACTTATACATTTTTTCAATTAAATAATTTACCTAATTTCAATTTACTTATTTAATCTAAACTACTGTTATTGTTATAGTTTTCTTTTTCGGTTATCTTAACCCAATAATTAATAATTATTATTAAATTTTAATATTTATAATTAGGGATGGACGGATAATGATTTTCTGCCTAATACTGGATTCGGTTAACCAGCTCCTAATATCCGGCCGGTTCCGGATTCAGATTTTTGATGTTACTTTACCACTAGTCTATACCGTACCTATAAATACAGCAAATCGTGTCCTACGCTTTATTTTCTGTAATCTTTAATCTGCAGTGATTGCGTTGTACTTTTACATCATCCTCACGTTTGACTAAGAAATAACTCCAAATTTTACTCGTGCGATTTTGTGCCATTACGAACAACACATATACGCTACTATCGAACTAACGAAACGGTCACAAATGTACTGCTAAAGCAAGTGAACCAGGACTAGAGTTCAGACAAGAACTCATCCGGAGATGAGATAGCGAACGTGAAATTTTTACGACGATATTGCACGTACTTCAAAATACTAAAAAAAGAGAACCTACTTCGTTTAACAAATTAGACGATAGCTAGGCAAGTATACTGCGCATTAAGTCTTGAATTTATGAATCTGCTACAGAATTTCCACCTTGCAGTTATAGAATATTAATACCGTGGGCGTTGTGCGGTCCCTCTGAAGACGTTTACTACTAGCTTAAATTGTCCATAGTTATGGCGTTGTCAACCACTTTTACGCAATGCGCCCCGGAAACTACCAAATTAGGTAAAATAACGTAAAATAAGGGCCATTTCGCCGTTGAAGGTCATTCAAGGTCACCGATTTCGGTACGTCTCGAAAGCTCATATACGGCTTCCTATATCAAGACAATAGCTAGGCAAGTACTGCGCATTAAGTTTTGAAATTATAAATCCGCTAAGAATTTATACCGTGGGCGTCGCGCGGTCCCTCTGCAGACGTTTACTACTAGGCATAGTAATCATAAATTGTCTATAGTTATGGCTTTGTCAACCACTTTTACGCAATGCGCCCCGGAAACTACCAAATTAGGTATAATAACGCAAAATAAGGGCCATTTCGCCGTTCAAGGTCATTCAAGGTCACCGATTTTGGTACCAATCGAAAGCTCATATACGACTTCCTATTAGTGATTACTACTAACTTACCTCCTATCTTGCACTTTTTCGGAGTGATAGCATTCGATATGTCATAAATCGCTATTTCGCTACCCCTCGCGTTTAAACCCCCGACGGAGGGGTTCCCCTGGGACGATCTCCGTAAAATTTTCAGTGAATGTCAAGGGATGGCCAAGGTACCAAATGCCGAAGAAAAATTGCGGAAAATTTCTACCGGCTAAGTAGGGTGCACGAACGTCACAGACGACAGACGGACGGGCGATAGCATATAGCGAACGTGAACATGAGTTCACGTTCGCTAAAAATCGATACCACTGTGAACTGGTAGGCCGTCCAATAAAACGCCAGCACCAGCCACTTGCTGGTCGCGTCATGCACGTAGAGATTAACGACAGATTCCTGTTTGCGTATTTCTGTGAAGCACCAAGTGTCAACACAGCGTGTGACAACAGCGTCTCTTGGATCAAAGGTGTAAAGTGCGGACATTACTCGGCGGGCAGCTGGCAGTGGGCGAGCGGGCAACCTGATCGGCGGCTGCAGTTGGCGCCAGAGCACACTGCCGGTGTCCGGCCACATCAATTGACATGCTTCATCATCAGATTCTTTCCGGCTGATACCAATTGCGCAGTGACATTGGACTTGGTGCAAAACAGGTTACTGTAATTCCTGAAAATCCGACCTGCCATGCCACATACAATCCAGCCGGAGGTGGATTTCACGGTTAGTGGAAAACCGGCCGGATCCAGATGGCTGGATAACCGTCCATCCTTATTTGTACTATAGTTCTACCTTAAAGGTGCCATATGACCTGAATTGTGTTGAAAGCGCCATTAAACTCCAACCAACCAACGTTGCCGGTCTTATTCTTGGTCTTGAATGAGCTGATCTAACACATGCGTTGGTCTTGGTCTCAAGAGAGCTGATCTTGGTGTTGCCACTGTTGGTCTTGACTACAAGATGGTGAAGTACCACAGCACTGTTCACTGGAAACACTGTTCCAGCAGGTCCATCAAGAACAGAACCAACACGTACCAGTTGTGATACAAATCTATTAATGTTGCGTGTTACATATCAACAAAGACAACGTTATATAATATTCACGTTCCAAGTGTTTAGCGTCTACATTTTGACAAACAGCTATTATGTCACTGCGCTGTGGAAATATGAAACCATTTCAACCAACGTTCTACGGCCTGTCACACTTGATCACATCCATAACAACTGTTGACATAACACAGCAACAGTACAGGGAACCTTATCTGATGGTTGCTTAACGACTGTTTCAAGGATACTTATACAGTAACAACAATTGTTATGCACTAATAACTAGGCGGGAGGCAGCTGTTAATGGTTGACTTCAGACTTCAGTATGTGAATAACATGCTCGAAGCTATGACAACGCTGCCAAAGTAAAGGTAGGTAATGGCTTCCCATACTCGTCACCGAGCGTTGGGCCCGGAGCTGATCCGGGTGTACAGGCAGTCAGCCCACAGGTAACTATAAGTCATCATGCCACCGGTAGGTTGCCATTACTTTCCACCAGGCCTGCGGTTACTTCCAAAGTAGGTGAAGTAAAAATCCGATGGATAAGCAAACTTAGATATTAAGACACCGCATAAAACTGGTCATTTGTGGCACATCCATTTTTGCTGTGCAAAAATAAGGTCTATGTGTTATCCAAATTTCATCAAAATCTGTTAAGACCATAGTCACTGGGTGTAACAAATGGTTGGTTGGTTGGTTGATAGATTAACGTCCCTTTACGGCACAAAAACAGCTATATCTTGACAAGGTCTTAAGTGGAGATTCAGTTATGACAAGTTACGGATGGCATGATACAGTAACCCCCCGACGGGTGTAACAAACGCATGTGTTGTAAAGTAAACCAGTAACATTAAACGTGAACACGTAACACTGTTCAGAAGCTCGTAGATGTTAACCTGTTTACGTGCACATAACTGACAGTACACTAGACTACCAAAATTACCGTCAACAAAACGGGATGCAGAAAACTGTTGTCGAGTTGTTGGTGTAACTGATTACGACGAAGCGTCAGGCTGTACAGCTCTGCTTTTCATGACTTGCTGTAGGGCAAATATTTGCATTTTATCACCATTAAGCTGACTGCTGTTAACAAACTTAAAATTCTCCTTTGACGGTTGTCTTCCTCCACAACAATGGCAGATAAAAAGGACAGGACTGTCTTTTTTAGATGCAGAATTCTTTATAAACTCACTACAAAGAATGTAACTGAGACCTTATAAGGTATGTTACAAATGCAATATTTTAATATTCTATTTTCAATATTTCATTTTTTAAACACAATGTTTAAACACAATGCTTAAGAAAACATAAAAACAGACCCCATTACATTGTCATATAACTTCAACTAATATGGACCAATATCAATAATGCTGGTATACAGAACGTCTAGGGAAGAGTGCACAATGTTTGTAGCTTGCGAGATTGACAAAACATGGTACCAGCTTAGGTTATTTTCACCTAAGCTGGTACCATGTTTTGTCAATCTCACAAGCTACAAACACTGCACTCTTCTCTAGAGATTCTGTATACCAAAAAATAGTAATATTGGTCCATATTGGTGTGACAAAACATAGTACCAGCTTAGCTTATTTCCACGGCAGGCACTTACAACATAAGCAGACAAATGGGTTCAAGCAAAGTTTATCGCATTTAACTTAAAATATACAAGTTTAGAGGTTGCAGAGCTAAGAAACTGATGAAAGAATTTCCAACAAAAGAGTGGAAGAAGAAGAAGACTGAGTGGTTTGGACTGTTGAGACACAGTGTGGATTAAAAAAAGTTAACTTGCTCAACATAATTGTTGTTAACTCCACAAGTGGCGTTACAATGAATGACATAATATCAAACGCATAACATACACCACAAAGCTTACCATGGTAACCAAAAATATTTATAAAAAGAACTAAAAAATTACATATACATATACTCTGTGTATACTGACAGTATACATATTCTGTAAACGTACAGAGTTAAGCAAAATTGGCTACGCAATACAAAGAGAAAAAAGAGTTAATGCTACAAAACTTGCATGGCACAGCAGACAGCTAGCATATCATTGCCAATGTGATATTTTACATCACACTGGTATTATTCACTGCAAATTACAGAGATACAGCAAGAGCAAAGCAAGCACATTCAGACCACATCTTCAGCAAGAAGCCTCTCCTAACTTCAAATGATTCGCAGAAAAATCAGAAAAGCAATCACGGCAGTCATCAACATAATGAATTTACAATTAAACACAGCACATAACTAATAACTATACATCATTTACAGATTAATCTTTGCAGATATATCTGCAATTTAAAGTTCAACAGTCACAGTAATCTAGAAAACATGCCGATTTTACTAGGTAATGCACAAACAGTAAACAGTTGGCTTCAACAAGCCCATTTCCACATGCCTTACACCTGACAATCAACGTGTCCTATTTATGTCAGCATTATCAACGTTATTGCACGGCTACTGAGCTGGTCAGTTGGAAAGGAGAAACTCTGATCCCTACCGAATTGACCCCTTGACCGATCGACAAAAATCTGTCGCAGGTGATTACATCGGCAACCCCCACACCTGTGCCAAATTTGGTGCAAATCTGTCCAAAGGAGGCTTATGTGCAAATGGGGGGGGGGGAAATGTGATGCTTTTAGGTCAGTAGATCAAACCGACCAGAAACAGAAATATAGCCGATTTTTAGCATGAAAAACAATTGCTCATCGCTCTTTATATAAGGAAACTGGTGATGATGTATCCAATGATGTCGTCAGAATTTTCACCAGAAGCATAATGGAGTATGTACAAGTGTACGTGCAGTGAAAATACCGGGCCAAAAATAATCTTAAATGTCGTCAAATTGCAGAAATTTTCAATCTTATTACACAAAATCAATGCCGGTGAGAAAGAAGGCAACATCAAAGTTCCGACAGGAAGTAGAAATATTGCCATTTCTGTACATGTGCAATGAAAACAGTTGCTGTTTTGCGCCATGTACAAATATTCTTACTTACTTAAACTATGTATCGCAGTTGATAACATATCCCTCTTTTAGGAAAAGGATCACCAATTTGAACCGTTGGTGTCCGAATTTTAAGTGGAAGCTCACAAATAGCCATTTAGTGCATGTGCAGTGAAAATATGGCAAAAATTGCCATAAAATGTTGCCAAATCACCAAAATTTCAATCCTTTTATGTCAAACTGATGCTAATCAAAGATACTGACAGCAGGTTTCAGACCAGATGGTGGAAATACTGCTATTTCTGTGCATGTTTAAATTACAAAATGGTTAAAATCACTGGCAAATATACATCTATCCATAAAATAACTCATCATTTCAGGGCAAGTGTGAAATCATTTGAGATGTTCTCAAATTATCGTAATTTCAACCCATTATAAATTTTCTGGGACCACAGAATGACAACGTAATCAAACCTGATAATAAAAGTGCAAAAATAAATACACAAAAATGCAGCTTATACATCATGTTAAATGGCTACAGATCAAAAAAACTGTAAAAATCATAAAAAGGTGATATTATGGCATCACACTGACATACAGGTGACGTGATGTTGGTAATGTCATCATTTTATGATTTTTGCAGTTTTTGATATGTCATCGTTAACATTATGTATAAACTGCAGTATTTTACATTTATTACATCAAACAAACATACATACTACATTAAATACAAGTTGATTTTCACAGACATACTTCTGAATTAAGTACAGCATTTAATCTCACAAACTTGCAAAATACTGATAAAAACTCGATTACAGAAAATAACAACGTATTAACCAGTGACAGACGCAGAAATGACGACGGGCCACTGTCCCAACAGACTATAGAAAAGTGCTAGTATGTTATGTACAACAATGCCATACTCATTGTGTCAGTAATGTTTCCATCAGCATTATTCTGCATAGCATGTTTCGATGAATATGTTAACATAAATGATATGCCACAAATATCAGCATAAGTAGCACTAACTTGTAACACTTGTGTAGTTTCAAACAATATGACACTTTATCAGTCAACAATGAATATGACATCACGTCATCCATATCAAGTCCATAGTATATACACCGTGGTTCAGAAAAAAACGCCTCCCTTATTCATATAACTGTAGTTTCTGTTGACCGTTTTCTATAATATTTGGCACACCGTGTTCCAAGTTAATTTGCAACAAAGCAGTTATTGATTCACCCACCTCACCTACGTACTGCTGCTACACTACCTTTGGAAGCATTAATTGTTGTACTGAGGTTAGTTCAAAGGTCTGACAGGACATGTCAAATGATCGAGCTCCTTCAGCGTGAAAGTGCGAAATTCATTCCTACAAACGTCTGGCCTCCCTAGTCCTGATCTTAATCCTGTTGACCATCGAATATGCGGCATAAAGCAGGATCAAGTGCATCAGACGACAGGTGGAAACGTGCTTGATCTGAGACAGCACTTGATCGACACATGGAATAGCTTGTCGCAGAGCACAGTGGACGACGCTGTTGACAAATGGCAAAAAAAACCTCAGGCTTGTGGGAATGAAAAACGAGATTCTGAACACTTGCTGTAGTAACGGAACTTAGAACTCAGACCGGTCGTACAGAAGAACTGGATGTTGTTTTAGACTGTGCAACTGTAATGTGTAAATATAGTTGATAGGGCTGAAAGTTATCATGATCCACTTGTTTCCCACGGTAGTGTAGCTGCAGTACATACACGTCGGTGAGCTTGGTAAATCAGTAACTGTTACGTTACAAATTAACTCCGTACACTGTATGCCAAATATTATAGAAATCGGTCAACATTTGTAGAAACTACAGTTATATGAATAAGGAAGGCGTTTTTTACTGAACCAGTATATATTCTTTGAACTACTATTTGTAGTACAGATGCGATGCTCAGTCACAGCTTACACAAACTCAGGCTGATGGACGGCAACAATGCACTTCAATATAACGTGGTTCTGACTTTATGGACCCCCAAACCCGCGTTGTATTGAGGCGCGACTGTATTCTCAAGCTTGGATTTTTGTTGTCAACAAGAACAATGGCACTCCTAGAGGCAGATGGGCTGCGACTCGCAAGCCTGGTGATGTTTATCATTAAAATGCACTGGTACATTGTCTATTGCCAATCGATGCTACCATTTACTGCGTCTGAACTGTTGTAAACAATGCTTCAACTGTCATATCGACATGCAGACCCACGCCGGCAACTGCCGCAGGTAGCACAGCAGCGTATTTGTATGCAGAATATGGGACATGGTCACTAGCAACTGTGCGGCCGTGACGGTTTGCGTAACCTTGTGACCTTGACCTTTTGACCTCTGGTTCGATGCATGCCGAGCGACTGCTATAGAGTATATATGTACAAAGTTTGGTGTCGATAGCTCAAGCCGTTTTCCTGTTACAGCGCGGACAAACAGACAGACGCGACTGAATGCTATACCCATGCCGGCGGCGTGGGTAATTATCATATCTCCAATCCCTGCCCAACTTCAAACTCTGGAGGAAAAAGTAAAAGCAGCAGCAGCATTATTAGTCCAGTCATCGTAAACACCATCACCATTATCACATATGTTTTAAGAGCTGTTTACTAGGTGAAGCTGGATCATCTGGTTCACTTAGTTTTCGTCCTCCACTGGGGACAACTGACACGAGTGCATGATGTCCCAACGAACAGTATCAGAGCAACGAAGTTAACACGGTCACAACAGACAACTAATGTTTGACACAAAACACCAGCAAGTACAGATCAACATATTGGATGCAGAGTGTCTACTGCATATGGTTGTTGTCAACGTGTGGTTATGACTAGTCACTGTTACAGCTTAGTTAGTAGGCGTTTACCGTCCCCTTTCAGCGCAAATATGGCTACATCAGAGACAATAGGTCAGGGGTGGAGAGCTATCCTTACCCAGTGAAAGAAGGCCAGCAATATACTGACCTCAACCCCGGCTGCCTTTTCATTCAGCAGCCACCCAGAAAGGGAAAGGGATCGAGAGACTCATTTAAATTATTATGCTAGCGCCTACAACAGGGGAAGACAACTATCACACTGCAAGACTAAACTAAACCAAATACAACAAAACACCACAATAAATCTTAACTAAGCAATACAGATAACACAAAATGAACAGAACGAACTAAACCCAGGTTCGATCGCCTCCTATCACCTCCGGCCTGGAACTGTTCTTGTGACTGTTCTGGTAGAAAGGGAAGGGATGAACAAAAGAAGAAAACAGGTAAAGCAAACAAGAAAAGAAAAAAAGGGAAAAGTAAAAAGAGCAAAAGATGAGGAAGTGAATGGACAAGGGAGGAAAAAGGCAGGAAAGGGGGTACTCTGCCCCAACATGGGGTAGCTTCGACCACAACCACAATTCGATGAGAAAGAAATGGAAGTATACATTCCAACGAAGCCTTTCATACAACTATCACTGACTGCAAACCACATCAGCGCAAGCTTGTCTATGCAACATACAGACGTAGTCAGCAGTATTGACAACAAGCACAAGGCATCTATTATTACTTTATCAACAAGCAGACACATTACAATATTTCCATCACACAAGCTATGCAAACTATGCGATAACATCTCCAGCACCATTGGAAACAAACTCCAGTCTAAAGTGACTTCCAGCAACTCAGCACGTACCAAAAGACATCAAAGGCCGTCAAAACAACCAAATCAAAGCGATCCTTCCCAGCCGCAACATACAAGAGAAAACAAACATGACCATATGACCCATAAAAGCTACATATAATTAGCCATTACCAGTGATCTCCTGTGAGCTTAGAGATCAATTCAGCCACTAGAAACGTCTCCTCTACGATACAGCCTACACCACTTATAATACAACAATAAACAAGAGGAAGTCATCCATTACTTTACACTGTTGCAAGCAAACTGTTGGATTCACAGTCACATCCGCTTTTAATTCGTAAGGAAGTGGTAACAGATCAAAAATGGTGACTTTAAAATAGCAGTTTGATGTTCACTCAGATAAAAACTGTTTTTTATCCAACAGCTGCTAGGCATGCTTACTGGCTGGAATCCACAGAACTCATTCTGATGTCATTTTCCAAACAAAAAAAACTACATACCACCCATTAATAAATAATAAAGATTTACTTACTTACTTACTTACTTATTACAGGGACTGCACGGGACATGGAGTCAGACAACTTTAAAATAGCAGTTTGTGGATTCCAGCCAGTAAGCATGCCTAGCCGCTGTTGGATAAAAAAACAACTTCTACAACTTCTGCTACATGACATCTACAAACAGAAGCCCAGTCAAGTGACAAAATTTGACATGCAGTGAAGTGATTCATTGCCTGCTTAAGATTCAAAGGAACTTTCTACCACTTTACAAAGCTATCTGTTTTTATATGCTTGTTCTGCTGCTATGTGTGACTGGTTAGTCAAAAATCTTGAAGAATAATAATATGGACTGAGGTTTACAGCAGCTGATGGTTGGCTGGACAAGTGTGCAAGCAAATGTCACACAGAAGACGTCGCGGTTGGTTGGATGGTGGATTAACATCTCCTGTCAGAACAAAAATAGGCCATATCGTGGACAAGGTCTTGGGTGTAGATATAGTACCGCAACAGTAAGTTAGTCAAACACTGCAACAACTGCTCTAACATTTGCCCAAATATTTGTGGTTGGCTGGCTGTGAGATTAACGTCCCCTGTCAGCACAAAAATAGGCCATATCGTGGACAAGGTCTTGGGTGTAGATATAGTACCGCAACAGCAAGACGTGGCATCTTGCTAGTCGACCACTGCAACAACTGCTCTAACGTTTGCCCGAATATTTGTGAATCTGCTGGAATGAAGACACGTGCAACCATAACACACTATATGCACAGCATTCAACTCAACAAATAAGGCAAGCGTAAACGACTCATTTAATTTGTCTACGGAATTATGGATGAAATAATGTTGTGTGCCAAGACGTAGAAACCTTGGCAGACAAACAGGAACACATCATTGTGAGTCTTCCAGCAAGTGCGGGTAGAAATGACTATTGATGCAGAGCCTTGCGACGACGCATTGCCAACATGTCATAGAATGGATTGTCACTAATGCTGTTCCTGCTCACAAAATCACACAACGCTCAAACAATGTACCGATAGATTAAAACTGATTGAGTTAAGGTTTCACGTCCCACCCGACACAAAATAGGTCATTTCGGAGACGTTCTTCCCAGCCAATCTCTTGGCTTAGTACTGACAAACTAAAACAAATATAACAAAGCAAACATGAATCCGTAACAAAATATACTACAACATAAATTAGCCCCGTACGGGGACAGACGGTCAACTCTTCACAACTGACGTTTCTGCCAACTACAAAGACACGTGACACAAACTAGGCCGAATATCAAAAATCTGGCCCAAACAATTTAGATATTGTACCATAGTTAAAGAATCTGTGGTCAGTTGCCAGCTCCCACTGTAAATGGAGGAGGAGATAGCTTTTGAAAACGGCCGGATTTCCGACTGTGAAGGGCTTGTGACCTTGACCTTGGATCGGGTCATACTGCATACCATCGTGCATCACTCATCGACCTCTACCTACACGCCAAATTTCATTGAAAAGAAAGTTTTTGTGCTCAGACAGACGGACGGACGTACTTATGTACGTACACATGAATGGACAGACGGATGGAAGGACATTTGAGACCGGCTTTATTAGGTCGACTCTGTCGAAGAATCAATTTTAAAAACTAACGTTAGCATCAAGTATTAAATATCTGTAATATGTCCGTGGTTTCTTGCCATATTTCACTTAGACTGGTGGGAAAAAAGAGAAAAAATTGACCTCTCAGTAAAAACCAGCAACTGCCTTGCATACAGTCCTTTCAGTAATATAAACACAACAGCATAATATGATTGTGATCTTTAGCAGCCATATTCACTCCACTGACAGTGACGAGCCAGCATACTGTGCAGTGCCCCAGTCTCAGCAGTCAGTTGATGCAAGCATGAGGCCAGTCAGTGACATCAGTGATGCTCGGCTGGATGACAGGAAGCCCATCTGACCTGTAAATACCCTCTCCGATAATACCCAAAAAGTTCTTAGGGGATCGGACACAAACTGGAGAAACTCCAGAAAAAAAGGTAGTTAAATAAGAACTGAAGTGTGTGCGTGTGTTCACTGCATAAACTAGAAGCCAGCACTCACAAGAGTGCAAAAATCCACGCCGGCGCTGTTTATTGCGCCTCGTGATCTTGACTGCTTGACCCAGAAATAAATGGCTTTCCAGGACTCACAGTGGAACATTTCTATGTCAAGTGTGGTGATCCTAGCTGCATCGTTTTTCGAGATATCGTGCAGAAATCAGACAGACAGATAAACACTGCTAGAAACCCCCACGACTACTGTCAGCGTGGGTAGCAACTGTTACACAATGTTGAGAGACAAACTTCACGACAGACTGAGCACACACTGACTTTATGTTCTTCATCCATTCTTCCTTCTCTTCAGACGATGCAGCGGACATGCGATACACATTGTGCTTACCTGAATTCACATATCAAAATAAATACACCATAACCAGTGATGTAAAAAGAGAGTAAAGGCTTCCCATACACGTTACTGACCGCTGGGCCTGGAGCTGATCCCGGTGTACAGGCAGTCAGCCCACAGGTGACTGACTATAAGGTATGGTATTGTAGGGTTTAACGTCCCACTCGACACATTATAGGTCATTTCAGAGACGATTTCATAGGTCAGATGACCCAACCAACAGTGTAATAGCACTGAAGGATGATAGTCTTCCACGTCAAGGGACAATCCCACAGGACTATAAGTCATCCACCTGGCGGTAGGCTGCCATTACTTTCCGCCAGGCCTGCGGTTACCTTCCCAGCCGCAGAGCATCACTGACGATGCCATACTGTTATGTTATACTGTTCTGTTATACTATGATATTATACTGCTTGGTTGCCCAAAATTGTTACGCAGCTTTTGCCCCGAGTAGGGTTTGAACCCACGACCTGTTGATGCCAAGTCCAATGCTCTACCTGCTGCACCACCTACTATTTAACCCGTGATGTAGTCCAGGCATTTTTTCAAGGCAGAGGCCAGGGCTGAGGCAGAACTGTCACCAAGCAGTATAACTTGGTACCGGCCAATGGGCGGTGATGCTCTGCAGCTGGGAAGGTAACCACAGGCCTGGCAGAAAGTATCGGCAGCCTACCGCCGGGTGGATGATAGTCACCTGCAGCTGACTGCCGGTACATCGGGATCAGATCCGGGCCCAATGCTCGGTAATGAGTATGGGAAGCCTCTACCTTTTTTTACAAGAGCACATACACAACACAGACAAGCATTTACATTTCCACACTTATCTACTGCTAAGTGCCTGATAAAGTATTCAGTTTCATACACATACATGTTCTGCAAGTATTTATATACAAAAGACATGACACTGACCTTCAATAACCTTGCCCTCAGAGTCTGTTTTACATGCTTTGATGACATCGTTGGATGCCGAGTAGAGCTCAAAGCAGTTTGGCTTGCCGCGGTCGCCAGCCACCTCGCGTACCTGAATGTTCTCCAGAGGAATTATACCTTTAGGCTCTTTGTCCTGCAACCAAGTTTCAAACACAACCCTAACCACATGCTAAGAAAACATAGGCCTAAATAAAACACTCGACCAAGCTTGGCAAATCCACCACCAAATCTTCCTCTAATAAGCCCATCTTAACATTGACATACCAAGGGGTCAATGGTAATGTGATCCTGACCACGCCCCTCTTGGGATAATTTATCACTGATTGGTTAGTATTTGACATGGACACCCTGCATTCTACGTTAGAAGTATCCAGCTTCACCCACTCCAGAAACACAAAGGCTTCCAGAATCTTAACGAGGGTCACTCGACCATGACCATGCCTTCTTGGATAATTTACTTACCGATGCAGCTAGGGTCACCAAACCTGGCACACAAATGTTCCACGATGAGTCTTTGAAGCTCGCTTACTTTTGGGGGTCAAACGGTCAAAGGTGAAGAGTCACAAAAACAGTAATAGGATGGGTCAAAGCACTCGTGTGAGTAGGGACGTTAAAGGGTCTCGCTGGACTCGAGACTCATTTTTCTCAATCCCGAGAGATGAATTTCTCGAATTCCGAATATCGAGAGCGATTAAAGTCAACAACAACTCTAGTTGTATAATATCTTTTCTGTGTTGATCTAGTTTTGGAATCCTTCTCTTAGGTACTGGTAAAATCCAAAAGAAGCATCTGGGAACCTCCCACCCACGGTACCAGACCTGCCCCCTCCACCCCCAAGGAAACTGGAAGATGCTGGAGTTCTCCTCGAAGGTGTCACCAACACCACCTGTGCCATGCTAGTAACAACGGTGGTACTCAAGATATACCATAACCTCGTAACTTGAAGCATAAAGATATCAGAAGTTAGAAATGCTGGAGTCACAGGTTAGTTAGTTAGTTCGAGTTTAACGTCCCCTTTCAGCACAAATATGGCTACAACAGAGACAACAGGTCAGGTGTGGAGAGCCATCTCTACCCAGTGAAGGAAGACCAGCGATATATTAACCTCGACCCTGGCCGCCTTTTTGTTCAGCAGCCATCCAAAAAGGGAAAGGGATCGAGAGGCTCATTTAAATTATTACTCTAGTGCCTACAACGGGGCAGAAAACTATCCAAAAGACTAAACTAAACCAAATACAACAAAACACCATAATAAATCTTAACTAAGCAATACAGATAACACAAAATTAACAAAACAAACTAAACCCAGGTTCGATCGCCTCCTACATCTCCGGCCTGGAAACAGAGTGGTGACTATTCTGGTAGAAAGGGAAGAGATGAACAAAAAAGAAAATAGGTAAAGTGCATGAGAAAATGAAAAGGGGAAAAAGTAAACAGAGCAAAAGATGAGGAAGTAAGTGGACAAGGGAGGAAAAAGGCAGAAAAGAGGGTACCAAGGCCCCACACAGGGTTGGAGTCAGAGGTGCATGTACTTGTACTCACAGTGGTGAACTGGAAGTAATAGAGGCAGTTGTCGTTGAGAATAAACCAACGTCTCTTCCAGCTTTTGTATCTGCCACCTTCAGCCAAACATGAAAACACTCTTCATTGACTGTATGAACAGATCGCCGTGACAACGTAAGAGCAGCAGCAGCAGCAGCATTGACACGTCAGTTTCTATAACGCAGCTTAACAGACCACTTGATAAATTAAAAACTGTGAAGCAAAAACAATTCAGTGAGCGATGCAGTGTTGTTCAGTGGCCTCAGTAACATTCTGAGAATTTACAGTCTCTCTTTACAGCTAGCATATCTACAGGAACGACCACATATGTTAGATGTACAAGCAATACAAGCAGTTAACTAGTTCAGCACACAACCACCATACAGCACAGTGACTTCACATGCGCATACTACTACTACTACGCTGGACTGTGTCTCTGGAACTCTCTGCCTGTTACATTACATGACAGAGACATCTCACTTGTACAGTTTACAAGACTTTTGAAGACAATTTTGTTTGTCTAGGGCTGCGGCGCATAGTGTCTGTTGCTTTTTTGGCGCCGTGTACAAATATTCTTACTTACTTACTTACTACTACTACTTAAAAGTTTTTGTTCAGCTGGCCTTCGTTGTTTACACTGGCTGTCCCACGCGTAAAAGACATAACCACCTCACTGCTACCGGGGTCAATCGTCCACTGGCCTCGTCCATTCTTAAAGTTTCGTTATCCACTACCGAACTATCATCCTTCAGTGCTATTACACTGCTGGTTGGGTCATCTGACCTGTAAAATCGTCTCCGAAATGACCTATAATGTGTCGAGTGGGACGTTAAACCCTACAATACTACATACTACGTCTAAGGAAAGGGCACTTATCCCTTTATGCCAACGCTCCAATGGAAGTATTCTAGTACCCATAAACACACGGTCAACTAATCTCTTAGGCTGCAACCCAAGAACCCAACCACAAAAGAGCACAGATATTGTTTTATGAAACCTATTAAAATGGCACAGTGAACTTCATACATTAACAGCAAAAACAACGATGAGTAGGTGACCAGAGGCGGTTTTAGAATTTCTTGACAGGGATGGCGGAAGCCGAGACGGCACATGAGTTTGAGGAGGGGATTTCCCCTCCCCACACAAGGAAATGGTTCCCGTCCCTACATGGGAATTAATAACAAAAACTGATCATCAGTTTAACACTTAAGTGTAAGGGTCTGGTTATTTATCACATTAGGAAACAGCAAAAATCATATTTTGTTATGACCATTGTGACGTGAATCTGTGTACACCCTTGCAAGGCAACTCACCTTGAAAATCTGAAAAGCATTCTCCACTTCATTGCATTTACGTTTTGCATACGGATTACTATCACAGTGATCACATCGATCATCGCATCAGTACTGCATGGTTTCTTGTTTGAATGTTAGCCTACAGATCACGGAAAATTGTCTTTATGCTAACACAAAGAAGACAGAAAAATCAGTGGAAACAACAGGTTCGTCAGCTGAATAGTCTAAGTAAATTACGTCGCGATATAGATAATGTGAGCTGTGCATAATGCTTGAAAATTGACGGGACATTAAAGTGAGTTGCCTTGTAAGGGTGTACACAGATTCACATCACAATGGTCATAACAAAATATGATTTTTGCTGTTTCCTACGTGTGATAAATAACTAGACCCTTACACTTAAGTGTTAAACTGATGATCAGTTTTTGTCATTAATTTTTGCTGTTTTTTTTGTCCAACAAGTTAACAATGCAACTCCACTGTTGGTTTGGTGTAAAATTATTGATGTTTCCAGTAACCCGACCGATCCTAGTTTTTTGTCCCTGGTCATAGAAATTTTATGTGCTTTGTGCTGAAAGTGTTTCAGAGCCAACGATTACTCCAGTTCATTAGCGGCTAAATTCAGTGAAATAACGCAGTTTAGCGGCATTTATGCCATTTCGTGTCATTCTAGATCAAACATTTTGGTAC
>Ga0209780_1000624_pt1 | contig 19817 bp, 15 predicted proteins | sample WorMetexBAHAMAS2_FD_187384 | JGI IMG/M metagenome (GOLD analysis project Ga0209780, IMG submission 187384) | Marine gutless worms symbiont microbial communities from Max Planck institute for Marine Microbiology, Germany - Inanidrilus exumae... | ecosystem: Host-associated > Annelida > Digestive...
AATTGCGCTGTTTTAAAGGGGGTGGGTCACTTTGAACGCAAATTTCAGGGGGAAAGGGGCGTCCCCACCAATGATTTTTGGCACCAGAAAAGTAGAGTCTCTGGGCTATCGTATGGTGAAAAAAAAATTGCCGAAAAGTTCAACCGCTTGAGTAGGGTGCACCAACGTCACAGACGACAGACAGACAGACGGAATCGCGATGGCAAGTAGCGAACGTGAACGCGAGTTCACGTCCGCTAAAAAACGAAGTTAAAGTTTGATGAACAATAACAGTCAAACTTGATACTGTTACTGGCAAAAATCGTAACTTATATTCTTCGTTGGTTTCGCTTAAGCACCAATGCTTGCAGTTTTGTCATGTATAGTCTCATTTCTTGCGTAAAATTATATTATTTGATGGTCGCCTAGTCGAAACTGCGCATAAAGGTACTTCTTTCACAAATCGACAATGGCGGTGCACGCCTGAAGTCCACAAAGGCACTTTTGACGCAAAGATGAACGTAGACAGCCAATGCCGTGCAGCGTGTTTATCGACGACGGCATTTTCAAACGGCAGCAGTTGGCTTAGTAATAGTACCGATGTTATTAAAAACAGATGTGCATCAATAATATTCTCAACGCAAAAGCGATGTGCGCCAGAAGTACCGTTGTAGACAACGGGCAAGTATTCGTTGTTACACGCGAAGTAGTTACACGCTCTGTCGTTTATTGTTAAAGGCATGCATTCCATAACGAGAACGAAATTCTTCTGCAGACTAGAAATGCCCATGTCGATAACTACTTATAGCTATAATATGCAAAGCTATGATTCAGATAACAGAGTGCTTATTGTCGACAAAGGAACTTGTAGTTCAGATGGCCACTGCGTTTTTCGCTCCAGTTCCACTTCTTAGGGGGCAATTACTCCCGTTATTTTGTAAAAATTAACACGGCCCATGCTTTTTCAAATAGCCTTGACTTTCATTTTTCCAAATATGTAAAAATGTCACAATGGCCCAAAATTGCATAAAGGCACTTTTCGAAATTAAGCGACGCGACGGTCGAGTTTTCGTGTGCCGCGGATAAAGGCCCATTCACACCGAGCGCATCTACGTCCGTCTACGTCCGTCAACGCCACGTTGATCATCCAATGGCAAGCGACGTTGTGGCACGTGACATGTTCATGAATATTCAATTCATAAAATCATGGACGAAGTATTGGTCGAAGCTGTTAGAAAAAGAAACATTGTATATGACGTCCATTAACTATCGAAATAATGACAAAAAAAGAATGCGCCTGGAGGGAAATTGCTGACGAAGTAATTCGAGATGGTAAGCACTTTTCCGTTATTGCAAATGCAATACGTTGATGACTGTACTTAATGTAGCTAACTACCGTCGAACGTTGTCTGCAATCTGCGCTTTGTAAATGTGATTTGCAAAAATAAGGAACAATAGCGGTAAAGATGATTTCAGTTATTAATATATTATCATTGTTGTGACCAGTTATTTTGACAGCAACTTGGATAAATATTATAAAACGAAAAAAGCTACGTCATAACCGCGTCGTGACGGAGGTAGTAAAAACGTATGCAAAACGAGCCTAACGAGGCATGACCGTATAGAGACGAACGAGACAATAACTGACCCTTGATGCCACAGAATGCCAGACTATACCTCTCGACCAGGGGCGTCTAACCCCCATGCGATCACTTGAACGAAAAATGTCCGTCTGTATGTCCCTCTGTCTGTCAGCACACGTGTAATTAGGGTCTTTCCAGAAACGTCATTATTGTTGGGTTTAGGCCTACTGCTAAGTGTTTGAACGATTTTTTTGTAGTCAGTGAATGTAAAAAGAGGTGGAAGAATCTTCGTGACAGATATACACCAGGCTCAGGAAAGAAGAGAAAAACAGTAGTTGATCGAATACAGTGGGCGACATACAAAAGTAAATTTTGAAGCGAAAACTGTCCTCTCGTAGTTCATTCACAAGGCGATGATATTCGCCTAGTTGCAGTCGCTTCCGAATCGTGTCATGAATCCTTATTGCCCGCCGCGGTCGTAAAGTTATTCGATGAGTGTGAAAATATGCGAAAATTAGAAACTCGTCAACATCGCTGTCACTATCAGACGCCATTTTATCAAATGGCGTGATCTAATGACTATTCATGCAAAGTGGAAGGCGTGGCCAAATCAAGCATGTCTACGTCCGTAGACGCGCGCGACGCGCGTCGCGCGACCGACGTAGACGGACGTAGACGCGCTCGGTGTGAATGGGCCTTAACTCGCGCCGCAGCGTTCATGACCCGCTGCAGTTTGTCGGTCCAGGTTTTCGGCGCATTTGCGAATAGTGCTACGCTAGTATATATGATTGCTGTCATAAAGCAACATAGCTAGCGACACTAAATGAAAGCGCATGTCGTACGAGTGGTGGTTGGTTCCGCGTTTAGCTCGCTGCATCGCAACCCCTTAAAGCTTTTTCTTTGAAATATTAAACACGCAGTTCCAAATTCTTGTATCCCAGGATTGCGGTCCCCCATTTTCCAGTGCTACGTTTTTCCACACATGCATTTTCGACTGTGGATGCCGTTCCTGCAGATTGCGTCCATTGGTACCGCATTTTCAGCACCGTCGAGACCGCCACTCGATACAAAGTTGCCTGTAGAGGAAATAGCGTGTGACGTAGGGCCTTAAGTAGCGTGGGAACGACGTTGACGGTGACTCAGTTTCTATTTGTTAATAAGACTTTTTTCACAGCAGTGGGTTATGATGTATAGACGACGACTGTATAAGATTGACAGCGACAGTGCATACCTCAGGCGTAGGCAGATCGAGACAGAGAGCGCGAAGCAGAGCGCTGTGATTCTTCAGGCGCCGCTCGCTGCATGCTATTCACAGTAATAACTGCAGGGTGTAACCCGTTAAGCTCCGTCCACACCAGCAACATTGTCGAAGCTACGTTCGACTTTGTAGAAGCATGCAGCATTCGACTTTGTTGCCACAAACGGCAACAATGTCGAACGAGTATCGTAAAATTTCGTCCTTTCGACAAAGTCGAAACGAATTGAACATGTTCAATTAGTCGAAACGACGAAATTTCGTTCGACGTTGTTGCCAAAACCGGCAAAAATGTCGACGCAACATTCGCCATTGTCGAAAGAATCGTTCAACGTGTAGCATTTGACAATGCTGCTTGAACATAGCTGCCGGTGTGGACGGGGCTTTATATACACGACACATCAGAGTCGCCGACTGACACGGACACAAAAGCCCATGATGAGTGAATGAGGTACGAACTGCTACCGTAATGGTTCGAGGTCGAACCAGGGCGAACTACAAGAATGCAGCTCCTGCATAGTCCCCATAAGTACCAGAGAGCGTTCCCACGCAGACAGATATCTGGGCTCGTGTCGGCTGTAATTAACTTGTGTCTGATCACGTTGACATTTCATTTGCATAAAAGTTGCCACAACGCTCATTTTCTTTCCGTTAATGAGAATCACAGTGGACACGATACGATACGATACGATACGATACGATACGGTAGATTAACGTGCTCTCAAAAGCTGACGGGATGGCTAGCTTAATCTAGCGCACGGCCCAGAAACGAAAAAATAAGGAAAAAATAAAAATAAAAACCGAGTAGTTCAGACGAAACGGTCCAGGCAAAGGTCCGTGGATAGAAGTATTAAGTCGAGTGATGTGCCCCCCGCCCACTCCCCGCTTACATCTGGACTTGCTCCGTTAAGCCCGGTCCACACCAGCAACAATGTCGAAGCAACGTTCGACTTTGTCGCCAAAAACGGCAACGATGTCGAACGAGTTTTGCGTTGAAATTTCGTCCTTTGGACAAAGTCGAACGTTGCTTCGACATTGTTGCTAGTGTGGACCGGGCTTTAGTTGGACTTGCACCGCCGTTAGTTGGAACAAGTAGTCCGCTGGAGGTGGTTGTGTGTTGAAACATGACAGCTCATAGCTCACAGAAAGACGTAGTCAAGCATGTTGAACTATTATAATGTGTGACTGATGTACTGCAGTCAACGCATTCCGGCCTGCACCACCCTAACCCCCACCCCTACCGTGGGACCGTCGCTGGTTCGACAAAGGAGGATCTTCGGATGATAGAGAGACGAACGTTAATTGAAGCCGACATCGTAGACGGTGGATCGTCGCATGCTGTTGTCCTAGCTAGCGACAGCGTAAAGCCCGGTCCACATGCACCAGCAACAATGTCGAAGCAACATTCGACACTGTCGAAAGAATCGTTCAACTTGTAGCGTTCGACAATGTTGCTTCGACATTGTTGCTAGTATGGACGGGGCTTAACAGAAGACTGAAATGCGCCGCCCATCGTCATTGAAGACTGTTATATATTATCATCGTTTTATTTCATCAAATACATGGCAGAAACATACAATTTAAAAAGTAATAAGAATACAGAATGCAGATATATGACACCAAACAAATACGTCAGTGGGGACTGACCTTTATCCACACATGCCGACCTACGTCCACACGCCGCGCGAACGGCGCATCGGTAGCCTGACGTTTACGATAGGGCAAAGATATACACCCTAATCAATACTTCCGGGTGGCTGGCCGATTCGTCCGATTATGGGCTTCTGGGAGCAAAGTTACCCAGGACGCCGTTGAACCACCGTGCAAAATTTGGTGCCGCTAGCTTTATCCTCGGCGGAGAAATCCGTAACCTTACAAACACACACACACAAAAAAACAATAACCGATATATCCACACGTTGCCTATCGCGTCGTTTGAGCCATTAAGCGCGAAAATCCGTCGATGCGTCTGAGATGTAGGTGAGTTTCCGAAAAAAGAATTATAAATTAAACAAGGTGTCGCCCTAACTGGACGTAACACTACTGGCCCGCCATCCGTACTGCCCTCTGGTGAGTTACGTTGCACCGCCGTGGAGTGTTACAGACGACAGACAGACGACGACGACAGACTCCAGACACCGTTACCAGTCTGCCCCCTACACTATGTGTAGGCGGGCGAGTAATAATTTCCGATTGGAAAGATAGCATGTGTTACGGACGTCAGTAGTCTAAAAACCTATGGGCTCAAGCCATGGAAGGGGTAATGAGCCGTATTTCTATTTCTGGAAAATGGCTGGCATCGTTTAGCTTTACTTGTAGTATCTGGTTACAGATGGTGGCCGTGATTGGCCTGAGCATCCTGTTCAACATCCCACGCTACCTGGACGACCACGTGGTGAGAAGACCAGACGGTTCGCTGACTCTGGAGCGCACCTACGTCGGAAATGACGACACGTTTCAACTCATCTACGCTGGTCTCTTGTACTACGTCGTCATCTACGCCCTGCCCGTTGTCATCCTCACCGCCATGACCTACCGTCAAATCATCGTCCTTGCTCGGCCGAGGCTCTTTCAACACTTGGTCCAAGATCATTATAACTTGACTGTCAAAACCACGGCTCCGATTTCATTTGGTCTGGTGTTCCCTCTTGAAATCGTGCCGAGGGCTCATCGGTTGAATACATCCTTACGTGATTTCAACTGGCACCGCCATGACCTACCGCCTCATCAAAGCTCTGCGTCAGTTCTACCTTCGTCGTGAGGTCGTGACCAAGAAGGCGCAGGCGGAGAACGACATGACCAAGACGCTGGTGGTCGTGGTTCTGATGTTCATGTCCTGCCAACTCGTCAATCCCGTCCGCCGCATCATACAAGCGGCGATGTCCGTCACCTTCATTGGATGTGGTTCGTTCCTTTTCTACTTCGCCTACCTGGCGCATCCCATCCTGGCTATCGAAGTGTCGTCCCATTTCTTCATCTACAGCGTCTGCAACAAGCGCTTCAGCGAGAAACTCTCGCAGAAATGGAGACGTCTCGTGGCCGGATCAACAGTGGTACCGTCAGTCGGGCAGCAGGCAGCAAGTCCAGCGGATCTACATGTGATCCGAGCACCGGAGAATCTCGACACACTGCCAACCTAGGCGCCTTGCAGCCGAAGACCGCAGATAAGCGGGCGGCATGTATATTTTCCGTTGTTCGGTGGTAGTTGGTAGTTTGGTCAATCTTCAATGCGTGGTGTGTTCTATTCACTGTTCGTAATGTCTGTTTCATTCAAGATAACACTTATCGGGTCAGACGTTATGTGGACGTATCGTTAATGCAAAAGGCTTTTGAGTATGGCAAGCGGAATTAACATTTATTCCGAGGTGCTGATATGAGGAATTCGAATTATTATATCAAGAATTGGAATTCTTGATATCAGCAATTCGGAATAAATGTTAATTCCGCTGGCCATATTTGAGACACTGCAAACGTAGAAATGAAAAGTTTTGGCTTATACCAACAAGATACAGAGGGTTGGGACAAACAGAGAGAAAGTCAATGGGCAACCGGGTAATGCAGACTTACTTTGAAATGACTGTTAAGTCGGTGTGTCTGTGCTTTGTTTAAAAATCGTGCATGCGCGAATGCAGTGTTTATTTAGTGTAGTGTTTATATATAACGGTTCACTGTCACTGAGACACTTGCTTAGTTACGGTTATTTTAGATAGTTTCGGTAAGTAATTCAGTAAACTTACTTTCTATGAATGTGACTGTTAAATTTATGTCTATAGCCGAAGTGATGTACCATCATGTGAAAGTTGCGTATGATAACTTCGATAATAAACGAAAATATGATGATGATGATGATGATGATAAATGACGACCAGAGACCCTGACTATATGACAGCAGGGATCGAGGCCAAGCTGCGCCGAAAGAACTCATGCACGCTGGACGAGTAGAAGAAGCCGATGCACTTGCCGTGCGTATCGGCAAGGATATCGCCAGTCGCAACAAAACACGCTTGAGCCATATCGACTCAAAGGTCGACGCCAAGGACATGTGGGCAGCATATCGCCAGCTGACTGGCAGGATACAGCAGGTCAACGTTGTCGACGGGATAACCACCGAGTCAGTCAATCAGCACTACGCCGCCATCTCGACTGATACCAGTTACCAGCCGCCACCGTGTAAACATACTGCCACACCTAACGTCACCGAAGTCGTCTCTGAATGGCGCATGTTTAACATTCTCGACAACCTCTGCGCGACTGCTACAGGTCTAGATCAGCTACCGTCCTGGTTTCTGCGACTTGGCGCTCCACTGTTCTACGAGCCGTTGACACATTTGTTCAATGTCTCTGTATCCGATGGTGTTATTCTACATCAGTGGAAAGCGGCATCCATTAGCCCAGTGTCAAAGATATCCTCACCTGCCAGCCTTTCCGGTTTTCGCCCAGTATCTATCACATCAGTACTGAGCCGAGCCACTGAGCGTCTCGTTGTCAGACAGGCAGTTCATCTACCCAGCACTACTCACACCCGACACACCGCCACCGTCTCTGGTCTTCAGTGACCAGTTTGCACTTAGACCCTCCGGGTCCACCACTGCTGCTGTAATTGCCATTCTCCAAACAGTTACCAACTTGCTGTCTGATCATCCCTACGATATTGTCATTAGTCTAGACTTCAGTAAGGCGTTCGACGCTGTCCGCCATGCCACCCTGCTCCAGAAGTTTGCACAGTTGGACATTCCTGATGCTGTCTACAACTGGCTGGTGGATTATTTCGCCAGTCACTCACACTGCACGAAGTACGGTGGCTCGACTTCCTCAGTGTGCCAGATCTCGGCTAGCGTAGTACAGGGCTCGGCGATTGGCCCGGTGTCGTATGTCGTCAATGCTTCAGATCTGAGGGCGGTAACCCACGGAAACGAGCTCTGTAAGTATATATGCTGATGATACTTACGTCATCATCCCGGCTGCTAACGAGCGCTCTCGATGCGCCGAGCTCGACCACATACAACATTGGGCAAAAGCGGATAATCTAACGCTTATCCGCCAAAAGTCTAAAAAAATTATTGTGACACTCTGCCGACGTAGCAAGCCAGCTTTCAACCTACCGCCGTGTTTGTCTGGCATTGAGCGAATGACGTCATTCAAAATACGCGGCGTCACCATGACAGATAAGCTCTCCATGAGTGAACATGTCCGAGATGTCGTCCTTAAGTGTGCGCAGTCACTGCACGTCATCAACGTGCTGCGCGGTCACGGCATGACCGACCAGGCATTGCAAGCTGTATACAGATCCGTCGTGCTCGCTAAACTGCTCTACGCGTCCAGTGCCTGGTGGGGCTTCACGACGACAGATGATCGACATCGCATCGAAGCTGTTGTCCGTCGTGGAGTCCGGGCTGGTCTATACCCGGCTGACGAGCCAACGGCAGCTCAACTCGTCGAGGACTACGACGTCACACTGTTCTGTCGCCTCATGAACTCCGAGCAGCATATGCTGCACCAACTTCTCCCTGCCCAAAGTGATCATCACTATAATCTCCGGCCGCGACCACACAATCTTTCCCTCTCTTATGACATGGACCACCGTAACTTCATACCTAGGCTCACCTTTAAAGACACCTATTAACACTCAGTACCTGCTTTACTGTTCCGTCGTAGCTGCAACGACTTTCACTTATCATGCTTGTTTTATGCTTTATTTCTGATTTTAAGTTGCGTTCTTACAATTTTTTCAATTAAAACAATATCAGTGAATGAATGAGGTAAAAACCAACATTCTACTGTTTAAATATTGTTATTAGTCTAACTTACATATTTTATCTTTTTATCTCATTTTGCATTTGGTTTATAAATTTTTATACTTACACCATATACTTAGTTGTTTCAGACTTTTCCTTATTTTACATGTATTAGTTGCGTTCTGTCAACTATGATATTAAACGAATATGTTATGTTATGTTATCAGTTTTTCAGATCCATAATTACATACATGCACACATACATACATACAAGTTATTGTTGGTTATTGTTACCGATAGGTCCGTCCCTGGAAACCGACACTTCAACTACCCTGCTACGCACCTCCGCAGAAAATACCTTTTATAAATCTGGAAAACCTTTTTATGGGTATCAACAAACTGCACATAAATATTACTGTTTAGTAGGGTTAGGTTTAGGGTTTGGGTTATGGTTACTGTGTCGGTTAGGGTTAGTGTTACGGTTAGGGTCAGTTTAGTTTGACTGCTTAGTGGTAGTAGTTTGGTTGCGTAATGTGTCGTCATCTGGTGAATGAGTTAATAAATCTGCCGCGAACTGCACCTATAACTTGTGCTGGCGTGCACTTCAGCGAACTGCACGAAAGAATTTTTGATAGGTGCAGTGTGCTGAACTGCACCTATCACTGAATTTTTCATATATTTTTAAAGATTCTTAAAGCACAGATCAGATCATAGTTCTTTCAGAGTTGACAAACATGCGCAGGCGATAGTCTGTATGCCAGTATTTCAATAACCGATGCTGGCCCATATACACTGGACAAACATATGCTGAGCATATCAAGTGGACCACTAAAGGAGACATGCCACCGCCAGCACTGATTACCGTTAAATCGGCCCCGAACTACAAAATCAGATTGGTCTGATTTGGTCTGCAGTGGATCGGTAATGGTTTACTATCAGTACTAATCTATCTTCAAACTCTGTATATTTAGTAACACGTAATACTTGTTCTAGAATAATATGTTTTGTTGTTCTCATGTGTTTAGGTCAAAAATACCGGTTACAGTCAATTGTTGGTTTTGCAATCAGAATTCATCTGCACCATACAGCAGTAGCAATTCTTGGGATTGCAGATTTTGTGGTCAGTACAATGGATTCAGACCGGTATGTGTTACTGTATATATATAACTTGTTAGGTCGACTCCTCCGAGTCGACCTAATACAGTGGGTCTAAATTGTGTATGTCCGTCCGGCCACAAAAAGTTTCTTTGATGTTAATGAAATTTGGTTTGTAGGTAGAGGTCGATGAGTGATGCATGATGGTATGCAGTATGACCCGATCCAAGGTCAAGGTCACTAGCTCTTGAAAGTCCGAAATTAGGCCATTTTCAGAGGCTATATCTCCCCCCATTTATAATGGGGGCTGGCAAATGACCACGGATTCTTAAATTAGGACACAATACCTAAAGCTTATTGGGGTCGGATACTTGATTTTTGTCCTAGTTTTTGCGTCACGTGACTTTGAAGTTGGCAGTAATTAGGAGCCATCCATCCGTCCACAAAAAAGTTTCTTCGCTTTCAATGAAATTTGGTGTGTAGGTAGAGGTCGATGAGTGATGCATGACAGTTTGCATTGAAGTATGACCTGATACAAGGTCAAGGTCACGAGCTCTTGAAAGTCCGAAATTAGGCCATATTCAGAAGCTATGTCCTCCCTTATTTATAATGGGGGCTGGCAAATGACTACAGATTCTTAAATTACGGAATAATACCTAAAGCTTATCAGGGCCGGATTTTTTATTTTTGTTCTAGTTTTTGCATCAAATGACTTTGAAGTTGGCAGTAAGTAGGAGTCGATCGTCAGTCCCGTATGGGGCTAATTTATTAATGCTTGTTCAGTGTTGTTATCATTAATTCAATGTCTGTGCATTTTGTAGTGTATGGCTGCTTACACTGCACAGCCTCCTATTTGAAGGGAACAGTGTGGGTATATGATTGTAGGATGGTGATTACAATAAAGTTATTCCAGCGATGTTTTGTGAGGACGACATTGATACGGTTGCTGATCATTGTGTCAATGGTTCTCCCAGATCTCAGCTGCGGAACACGTTGCAACGACAAGACGACAACAGACGTGTTCATGATTTGTGCTCCGTCTGCAACCAGAATCAGCTGCTGAAAGTCAAACAGCTGGCTAACTTTGTTCCACAGAACGAGGTTTAATGAGCTGTTTGCTATGTATAGTTTTGATTTTTGTTGAGTTTCTTTGTTCTTTATGCACAACCACAGTTTGAGCAGATGTGGACCAAGTTTGGATGTGGCATATATATATATATCCTCCATGGGCCATGTAACGAGCACCCCTCGAGTCCACAGGCCCATGCTCCGCGCACCGTCCATACTCCATACATCGCTGCAAATGACTGGCGAGCTCCGTCAGCAAATTTGCAACTAGCGGGCAGCAGGCACAATGGGCTGAGCAGTGCGCTTGAGCGCTGCAGGCACAAGGAGTAACCAAGCTCCGTAGGTGGGAGAGTGCACTGCTAGTATCTCATATAGATAACACTGAATATGTGTCTGCACGGCCACCATTTTCAACGGATCGCACGAAATTTGGCATGTAGCATACTACTATTGTTTGTACCCTACAAATGGTCATAGGGGGATTAGCAAGTGCAGCTTGAGCCCGCGCGCTTACTCTATGCATGCTGTCTCTATACGCGCTGTAAATGGGTGGCAGGCGAGCTCCATCGGGCAATTCAGAACTGGCTGCCAGCAACTGTAATGGATAGAGCACCGTAGGTGGCGCGAGAAGTAAGGTGTGACCGAGTGTGAGGGTGGAGCACTAGTATGTGTATAAATATATAAATTATTGTTAGCTGTGAGCACTGTTTACACATTCTTTGGCCTTATCATGTATTTGCATTGAGTGAGGTCAAGTTCGGTCTAAGCCTAAAGGCTTAGACTAAAGGCTCAGACTGATGTTTGGCCTAAGTCTAAACTTAAGACCGAACTTGACCTTACGTCGTCGATTTGGTCTAAGACCAAACTTAAAAGTTGTCCAAAGTTTGGACTTAAAGGATGGTCTTAGACTAAAGTCTTAGCTAAAGTTTAGTCTAAGATTAAAGTTAAGTTGAACTCATAGGTCGTCAGCTGGGAATTCCCAGTGCTAACTGCATATCAAAGGACTTAAGCCTTAGGGCTTAAGTATGTACTTGTTTGGTCTTAGTTATTACTACTATTCTAGCTGTTGAATTTATGTGATTTTTGTTTAATTTTTACTTTAACTATTTTAAGGCGCATGAAATATCTGTTATAGGCCAACTTAGTTTTGTGTGTCCCTGTGGCAAATGCAACATTAATAATTTTTACCGATACTAACTGTTTTACTTATATTAAAACATGCAGACGGATAGGAAGTTAAGCTGATATGAACCCTGGTCTCCTATAAAACGTGACTGACAGTAGGCTCAGTATTCTTACAACACCTTATACAAATTTGACTGACAGGATTAAAATAAACTTTGGCACCCTTTTAATCTCCATGAGGTCTGCTTTTTAGCGTCCGACACCGTCATTGTTTATTTTTGTGAGCATCACTGAGTCACTACAAATCTGGCAGCATAGCAAAATATTTAATTTTTAATATTAGGAGATACTTAAACTATTTCTGTGTTAAAATCACGTAAATTTAATCAACTTAAACGTGCAAGTTGAAATCATCGGTCTAAGACTTTAGTCTACGACTTTTGTCTTAGACAAAAGTCTTAGCAAAACTTGACCTCACTCATGGTCTGATGTTGTTCCTTCTAAAACTGTACTGGAGACTTTTGAATTGAACACTTTAAAAATTAGTCTATTACTGGTTAAAATTTATGTAGACTATAATATATGCTCGCATCATTTGAGGTGTTTTGGACTATTAACTTTTAGGCGAACTTTGACATCGAAGTAGAAGCCTACAAACATCACTTGGAGCAAGTGTATCGGTTATGTCACACGTGTGATATGGTCGTACGTCGAGAACTGATGCGGCAAGATGCACTGATACGTGCCAAGATGCATGGAGCAGGACTTCTCCAGTCACAGTCAACAATCAACGCCGATGTCTCACGATTATCAGCAACTGATCTCCCAGTATGTGGCCTGCCTTGTTTGTTGAGTTCTCGGCTCTGTCCTGTGTAAAGGAAAGGAAAGGAAGGAAAGGAAGCGTATTTATATAGCGCCTTTTATATACTATGTATATCTCAAAGCGCTGACGCATGGATCACACAGTTTTACCTGCAAATACACCATGCCTGCCTTTCCTTCGTATGCGTTCACCAGATGGCGCCACCTCTAACTGACGTAAGAGACATCTAATTGCAGCTTACTACTCATCTGTCGACCCCGAAGGGATGAAAGGCTGAGTTGGCCTGGTTGGTTGACCCATAGCGGACGGTTTAACCACATACGTGGTCACCCGTCAGCTACAGGTCGAGCGCAGGACAGAGACAGTACGCCGGCCGAAGACCGATGTTCTACCACTGAGCCACGCAACCAAGTAGTAGTGAACATACTAGACAGTTGTCAACGTGAGCATTTATGTGTATCACAGTTAATGCAATAATGTGCCCTGTGTGGACTTCAGGGCCGTAATATGCTCTGATTTATTTGTTTATTTCGGAAATTGTTTGTTTCCATACTTTCATTTTTACTTATTTACTTCCTTACCTATCTTCTTTATTACGAATTGGCACGTCCCATTTCTGCACCGGAAGTCATAAAAGGCGATCAGATCTATCTTTAGTTTTTTTATGTTTATATTTTGTTAGAGTATATTTTGTTACGTATGCATGTTTGCATTTGTTGAGTTAGATTTAGTTTATCACTACGTAGCCAAGAGATTGGTTAGGAAGAATGTCTCTGAAATGACCTATTTTGTGTCAGGTGGAATGTAAAACCTTAACTCGGTCAGTCAGTAATGCAATAATGACATGTTAATTGTAGAATGGTCCATCTCTATTGAGAGCTGTAGCACTAATATGATTTTTTGATATAGTTTCGGAAATATTTAAATGTACTCAACTCATCTGTTTTTCAGGAGAACGTGGAGCGAATGTAGTTCTTTAGTAATGTCGTTTAATTGAAGCTGTAATTCTGCTATGTGTTTGTAGGACACGGCAGTGCCAACTTCCAAGATTGCCAGTTGTATATCTCTGGTGCTGCAGTTTATCTCTTTGCTGGTTGGACTGATGTTGGCGACAGCAATGGTGGACTTTCTGATGTATTCATACTATTCTTTTTCACTCCTTGATGGTGAAATACTGCGTATTGTGAGGCAGTACTGCGGACCTGTTGCCGCTGTTGGTGTCTTTGTGGAAATCGCAGCTGTCTCGGTGGCTGGTCACAGCAGGTGGGTCAGAAATTAACTTAATGAAGAATTTCAACTGTTAAAACATTTTTAGTTGGCAGGTTTACATTCACTTCAACTTTGCTAGTTTTGTTGGTGCAGTTATTTGACTTTTGCTGTCATTTTCAGATACAGACTTCTATTTCCAGTTTATATTTACCTAGTGTAGTTTTCCGGAGGTACTTGAGGTTAAACTGGGTCTTCCAAAACAATCCTTTGGGACTCATGGAGGCCTATTTTAGTTAATTGGGTGGCGATTTGGCTTACTGGCAGCACGTTGGTCTCACTTAGTTCTCTGATGGGTAAGGCAGGCGAACCGTCTCAGTATATAACCAACCACCCAAGCCAACTCAGCATAGCCAATACACCCATCCGTTGGTAGATGCAATGAGTACTGGCCATTGTTTTGGCTGCTGCTGGGCAGAAATGGTGAGTTATGCATAACAGTAGGTTCTGTTACTGGGACTAATGGCATACTGATCTATAATTGAGCATGCCATCTGGTCAGCATCAGTCGTATGCTGGCTTAATTGAGTTTGACTCTCACTGAACCCTTGTTGGCTCAAAGTACCGTCAAGGGGATTACCTCTGGAATTTACCTCCCATACAGGTGTGGTGCAATGGGTAGAGCATTGGACTTGCAATCAACAGGTCGTGGATTCAAATCCTACTCTGTGCAAAAGCTGCATAATAACTTTGGGCAAGTTGTTCACATCTATGTGCCTCTGTCACCAAGCAGTATAACCTGGTACCGGCCAAGGGGCGGTGATGCTCTGTGGCTGGGAAGGTTACCACAGGCCTGGCAGAAAGTAATGGCAGCCTACCGCCGGGTGGATGACTTATAGTGAACTGCGGGCTGACTGCCTGTACACCAGAATCAGCTCTGGGCCCAACGCCTTTACCTTTTTAACTTCCATGCCACAGACCTCATTATCTATGCAAATCTGTTCTTTTTTCTTTCATTCCAGTCGGCCAACGTACGAGGTTGTTGAAGCACCATGGCCTTCTGCTTTGTTACAGCTTTACTTATATGGATTCTTTTTGTATTGGTACTTATTGTACCAGATTTATTGTACAATCTTATGATTTTCGAAGTTCCCCTTTATGTATGTCGTAACTCGTAAGGTATTCATAAGTCATATTAAGTCACAATCTCATCAGGTCTTCCTAAGTTAATTTTAAATGCATACAGTCTTCCAAGCGCCAGAAATTTACGAATAAAATATGACAAATGTATGAACACGAAATTTTTGATTCCAGGTTCTTTTGAAATTGCAATGTAACAGGTAAGTGTTGAGAAGATTGACTTGAGAATTGGATGGTATTTTTAGTAGCTGAGTATATTGCACTGTGATGCATGCAGCAGTATATGTAGTTTGTATACATAGTGGCATTATTTTCTATGTCGTTTATGACAGTGCCCATGTGGGCCTGGGTCAACCTCCTCCCCCTTATCCATTTACCTCCCACCTTCTAGTCTATTCCTAGTATCTTTTACTTTTCCCCTTTTCCCCTTCTCACTTGCTTGATCTATTTCATTGCTTTTTTAACCCTTCCCATTCTACCAGTAATGGGGAAAGTCTCCATTTTCAGGCCAGATGTTGTAGGAGGAGACTAAACCTGGCTTTAGTTTTTTTGTGTTGATTTTATATTATATGTACTTTTTAGTTAAGGATGCATGATTATTTTTGTAGTATTTTATTTACTTTTGGTTTGTGGTATGATAGTTTTCTCCCCTGCAATGAGCCTGTCGATCCCTTTCCCTTTTTGGGTGGCTCCTGAACAAAGAGGCAGCCAGGGTTAAGGTTAATATACCGCTGGCCTTCCTTTACTGGGTAGGGATAGTTCTCCACCCCGGACGTTTCGTCTCTGATATAGCCATATTTTTTCTTTTAGAAAATATTTTTATTTTAGAAAAAAGACTGCTTGTTAGGACAGTTAGACAGATCTTGGGGATTTCAGATTCAGAAGCAAGTGTGAAAGAGGAGAAATCAGGAGGTGTTGTAAGAGAATAGGTTGAGTGTGTAGATGATGTAGTGGGGTTGCTAGAACGAGCCATATTTTTTCTTTTCCTTTCCTATTTTTCCTTTTCCTTATTCCTTTTATTTTCCTTTTTCCAACTAACTAACTGTTTAAGACAGTGTAACGTTGTGGAAGTTAACAGCAAGTCTTTCTTGCGTGACAAATGCTTTTAGTACTATTCAGTGAACATTGTGAATGTTTTGTGCAGCCTGCGGCCGATTGATGTGGCAGCATGTTTTTCGTGGTTGTTGACGATGCTTGTTTGTGGTTGGCTCGGAGAATCTCTCTGTCAACATGCATTTCTTATTCGTCTGACATTTGCGTCAGCTACAGTTGCCCTCGCATTCTGCTCACTCTTTGTTCACTGCTGTGATGATCAACAGTCAAAACCACATCTTTCACAGTACGTTATTTCTGGTTTTATTTGTACTTGTTGAGTAAAACATTGTTACTGTGGGCCAGGATATAATTATCAGACACTTTGTTTACACTTGCTTTGCTCTTTTTGACTTTGTCACATACAGTTAGAACGTTTGCTGACAGTGTTGACTTCCATTTGTTTTGGACCTGTTTTCTTAACTCAGTATCACACGCCACAGGATTAATTGTGCCTATCATGCAACTGTTGGGAAGGTTAACTGATATTGTTTAGTAAGGCATGTCGTATGTGACCATGGAGACTGGTTGGAGACATATCGTCAGGATTTTATTACCGTGGCTCCAATTTAGGCAGCATCTACCCCATGTGGGGCCGGGGTAGAATATTTCCTGCTTTTTTTCCTTTTTTGTCCATTCACTTCCTCATCTTTCGCTCTTTTTTACTTTTTACTTTTCTCATTTGCTTTACCTGTTGTTTACTTTTGACCATCACTTCCCTTTCTACCAGAATAGTCACCACTCCATTTCCAGGCCGTAGGTCGTAGGAGGCAATCGAACCTGGGTTTAGTTTGTTTTGTTTATTTTGTGTTATCTGTATTGCTTAGTTAAGATTTATTCTGGTGTTTTGTTGTATTTGGTTTAGTTTAGTCTTGAGGTGCGATAGTTGTCTTCCCCAGTTGTCGGCTCTGACGTAATAATTTGAATGAGCGTCTGGAACCTTTCCGCTGCTGAACAAAACGGCTGCCAGGGTTGAGGTTAATATATCGCTGGCCTTCCTTCACTGGGTAGGGATATCTCTCCACCTCTGACCTTTTGTCTCTGATATAGCCATATTTGTGCTGAAAGGGAACGTTAAACTCCCAACTAACTAACTAACTGCACGATATCTTAAAAACCAAATGCATCTAGGATCACCGAACTTGACATCGGCATGTTCCACGACGAGTCCTGCAAACCCATTTGTTTTGGGGTCAAAAGGTCACGAGGCACAAAAACTGCCGGAGTGGGTTTTTGAACTCTGTGAGTGCTGGCTTCTATTTTTTGCACGTTTTGGTTTGTCTGTGTCTCTGTGATTGTTGCCGGCTTACACAGGCTGACATGTATGATGGTAATACAGCAGTTGTGTGTATGCTGTTATCTGTAGTGAACCGTGGGTGAAGTTATCAACACCGGTGGTGGATAGGAAGATGCACTCATCTGGCAAAACTATACACCAAACAAAGCCTGATGATCCTAAATTTGTCGGTCGTCTGAAAACACTGAACCTCGGTGTTTCACCGAAACGTCGGAGCAGCAGAGGTCGTAGTTATTTTTTTGTGTATTATATTTATTACATTATTTTTTGCCCGTTCATTCTCGTCCTTTCTTGAAACATGCCCACACCATGTCAGCCTATTTTCAATTTGTCTATGTAATTATATCATTTATTCCTAGTCTCTGTCTCAACTCATTACGTGTGAATCTGTCTGTTACTTCAGCACCACTCATCCATCTGTTCATTCTTGTCCCAGTCCACACAAGTACTGTCTCATTCTCTTTCCTCACTGGCCAAGTTTCACTGCCATGTAACATACAACTTCGCACACAACTTCTGTCTTATTTCCTCTCATAAGAACTGAAGCATCTTTATTGATAAACATAGGCGCCTTTTGAGTTGTCCTTGTGAAAATTGTTGACTGTTGACACGTGAGCAGATTTCAGCATATTAAGTGTGAAGGGTAGTGAAGGGTATATGCATGTTGGATTTGACAAAAAATAATTATGAACATGTTGGTTTGGTAACCGCAAGAGCATCTGGACTGTTAAGAAATCTTCTCCAAGCATCTCCAAAGATTCTGTTTTGGGGAATTTTGTACATGCTGTATTAGCCTGAGAGCAGAAAAAAGGTAAAGGCTTACAATACTTGTTATCGAGCATTGGGCCCGGAGCTGATCTTGGTGTACAGGCAGTCAGCCTGCAAAGACTATAAGTCATCCACCCGGCAGTAGGCTGCCATTACATTCCGCCAGGCCTGCGGTTACCTTCCCGGCCGCAGAGCATCACCGCCCCCTTGGCCGGTACCAAGTTATACTGCTAGGTGACAGAGGCACATAGGTGTGAACAACTTGCTGAAGGTTGTTACATATCTTTTGCCCCGAGTAGGATTTGAGTCCACGACCTGTTGATCGCAAGTCCAATGCTCTACCCGTTGTGCCACTGCGAGTCTCTGCTTGAGAGCAGAAAAGGTTTATTAAAAAGCTAAGTGTGTTGTGTTGTACATAAATCTGTGCCACTGTGACTGTGTAGGACCATTTGCAGTGTCGTCTGAATGGGCCAGTTTGTCAATAGACACTACTGTTCAGCAGCAGACTGGAGCGGAGAGTTGTAGTTCGCAGCGAGATCGACCGTTGTTATCGCCAGCAAAATTTAAACCGGCCTCTTCAAAGCCAAGTAACAACATTCGGCCATCATCCAAGTGGCCACCAGTGTCATCGGATTGGAGCCGAAACAGTTTGGATTTGAAAACTGGCAAAACAGGTTTTAGTTTATGTATCTCACTCGGTTAACTTAAGGAACTTGTGCATCGATTTTTTTATTATGATTACATATCGCAAATGCTCTCATTTTCATTTGTTCCAACCAGTTAATTGAGTCATCGGCGCCAGAGTGAAGTCTTTACAGACCACCAATAAAAATCACAGATTTTGAGCACTCATTTAGTTACATAAAACTAAGTGAAGGAACCGACCGCTGTTCCGAGACCCAATCAGTAACTGCACAAATTTGTTCGGGCCGGAACCGAACCGCACATGCAGATCCGCGCCAGCCGCCCTGGACTACCACCCGCGCCGCCTCATACTTTCTTGGTCAACCAACTGACTCCGGAGGACGGAACCTCGCTGTCCATGTTTGTTGGCTGTCTAGTGCCACTACCCATGCAGATAATGGACAGCAAAGGACCAATCATGGAACAGCTAAACTTTAGTCTTCACTGCTTTCTGTTGAATGCTGTGTGTATGTTTTGATTTTGCAGTTTGATGATCTCTTTCAGATAACTGTATTGTATGATTTTTCGTGGCTGTTTACAGATGACCGGCGCGAAACGCGACACATTGGACCTGATGTTATAAATGGCTGTGATGCTAGTGATACTAGACAAGCTGATGATGCTCATGAACTGTGATGGCGGGCAATTATCAATGTTGATGTAGACTGTGCTTTGGTATGTAACAATTGTTCATATAGTATACCTCTAACATGTTCTGTATACTTTTCCCATAGGCTTCATTTGTTGTGTGTTTAGTGCAGTATTGTAATCACATTGGTATGTATGGGATTTGATCTGTTTTTGACTGTTATTATGGACGTAATTTTTGGGGAGCAAATTTGGCTAGAGCCCCAAAAATTTGGAAATATATTTTGAAATACATCTCACCAGATCTATATTCTGGCCATCAAATTTAGTGACAATCATTTTCGGCCGGGCTTTCGCCCCCGGCCCCACTGTAGAGGCT
>Ga0209780_1000625_pt1 | contig 19812 bp, 14 predicted proteins | sample WorMetexBAHAMAS2_FD_187384 | JGI IMG/M metagenome (GOLD analysis project Ga0209780, IMG submission 187384) | Marine gutless worms symbiont microbial communities from Max Planck institute for Marine Microbiology, Germany - Inanidrilus exumae... | ecosystem: Host-associated > Annelida > Digestive...
ATCGAAATCCACGAAATCCACAAACTGTACGAAATCCACATTGGCAAGGCAGTCAACAAACCAACAGGCAATTGTTACAGTATTGACATAATGTATATTCAATAAATGCGTTAGTAAGTCTGTCTGTCACCTGTCTCTAGGCCTACTCGTGTGTTAGAATTCTGCAGTAAAGGAAATAAGCACATGAATGCGTTACACGTATGGAGCGAGAATTAAAAGGCGGCGTGTAGTTGTAAGGCAGTTACGTTTCTTGCAAGCCTACTCTCGCGGTCGCGGCAGCTCTGCTCACATGCCATGAGAAACAGGCGCCGACTCAACGGTTTCGGGACGTTGTCGCAATGGAGTCGATCGCTCGCGTTCACGACTTGAAGTTGAAAGTGATGCCGGCGTCGTTTGCCGCTAATTACCACAGCAGCTTGTGGACTTCGTGGATCTCATGCAGGCCTATGTGTTGTGGATTCCGATGTTTAGGCATGTGGTTTTCGTACAGTTCGTTGATTTCGTGGATTTCGATTTTTAGGCAGACCCTCACTGTGCACCATGGTAACCGTTATTATGTACATACGGAAGTGTTGTTTGATGGACGTTGCGGGTATAAATAGTTTAAGTTTGCAATCAATCTTGCTTTTTAATGCACAATTTTTTTCAAAGAAAAAAACAGACCCCTTGACTTGTTGTTTCGTTAGAAATTCCTAAGTATTTAAGTTCAGTTTACAAGAGTGCCGAGTAACTTATAAGCCTAGCCTACATGTGGAGCGATTCTCTCAGACACAGTAGATAAAAGACGAGATTGCGATATTAACGAGGCCCAATGCGGATGTATAACAGAAATAGTGGAACGTATGACTGCCAGTTATGAACCGACAGCGTAATATGAAGTAAATCATATTATTGAAACATTTGTACAGTGGTGCTGTACTGTATATTGTGTGTTACCCGTGGGGCCAGCTAACTAAAATATTGATTAAACAATTGTGCATGATGTTATTAGCTGTGTGTGTACACGCGGTTTATAATGACCACAAAAAGTGCAAAGTCTCCAATATTGATTTACCATACATGCTAACTAACCCTAAACCTTGCTGTAATCATGCATCATTCATAAGTCAGAAACTTTGCTGAATGAGTCTGATTCACTGCTTCAAATGAGACTAAAATATCCTGATAATGAAATTATATTGCTCAATGTTTAGACGTTCAGCAGCCTTATTTGTCAAGTGCATGCATGATGCACAAATCCGGTAATTCACCGAATTCATATAAGCCACCAGATTATACAGATAATGGTGACATGAGTAAACACTGGCTTGTGCCATATACTGCCTGTTGTCTAACATTGTCAAAATTCACATAATTATGTTTCCAGATTTAATACTGCTCAAATCACACACTCGCACGGTAGTGCGAGAATGTTATAAGTACGACGATCAGACTCAATGGGAAAAGCCAAAATTTGACCCCATGCCACCCCTAAAACCTTTAACCGATCATTACCAAAATCTGTGTACGTAATTACATCATGGATATCTACCATCCTGCAAAATTTCATCAAGATCGGCTACAAGGTTTTGTTTCTGCGCATGCGCGATTTTTTGCATCAAACTGTTTACTCGGCTATTTGTTTGTTTTTTGTTCTATGGGTTTGACTCTATGGCGATGTGCTGATTGGTAATATCACTTTTTTGATTTTTGCTGTTCTAGTTGTGCCACATAGCCACTGTCATCCTTACGAGCCATTTTAAACTGTAACGTTTTTTACATTAATATGTCTTTTAAACGTGTCAGCAGTATTACAGTTTACACAATGTGATAGCAGTGAATACCACTTGTTGATCAGGTGCTCTGTTACTACAAGAAGCTCAGCTACCACAGAGGTAAATAAGTAAGTAAGTAAGTGTTTACCGCATGATGCGCTATGTTTGTACATTCGTGCTATGTTTCACAGTGTATGGGAATTGGAAAGGTTTCAAACAGCAAAAGGGACCTTCAAGGGCATTGTCGATAGTGCCATTTTGAATTACTATGCCTATGCGCAACTTTTTCGGGACAATTTCCTGGACAATTTTCCCCTTGGACATTTCCTCCCTACCCTGTTTGGTTAGGGTTAAACAATCCCAGTGGCTAATGAAGCAGCTGGATTCGTTTAAAGGTAAATGATTATTGCACTTTATAACTGTTTTATGTACTAGTACTATCTGAGTTGAAAAAGATAATATTTTACGCTGTACATTGATTTCTGTACAGGCGAGTATTCAGCTGAACGTTTAGTGTTATCATTTCTGCCAGCTGTAAAGATTAGCTGATAAGGTGTTGACGATGGCCGGACGAGGCAAGGGTAAAGAAGTTGCTCTGCAGATCGAAGTTGATTCACAAGAAGATTGGGAGGAAGTCATTGGCAAAGAGGGCTTAACAGGTATATCTGAGATTATACAACAGCAGTATTGAGAGTTCATCATTGGCACATGTTGCCGTCCAATCCAATACAATATGTTGTGTGATGGGCGCAGGAAATACTCTCTATCCACGTCTCAAATAACATAACATTAGGCACAATCTGGTGCTGTTAGATCTGAGCAACATCTTGATTAGTCTAGTATTTATCGAGACGATTCTTGTATGCATTAACAGTCTGCCTCCACTGTGTAATCTGGTAAACTATTTCAGATATTAACAACTCGGGAACCAGGTGAATATTTTCTAATATTGTAGTGAGTGTTAAATTTTTGTAATTTGATTTTTTTTTTTTGCCTCGAGTTGTACTAAAGGATTGGAACCCATGACCCGTTGATCACAAGTCCAACGCTCTACCCGTTGCGCCACCGATGAATACAATTGCCTTAACCACTCTTTTCCAGAATTTCATGGCTATGTCTCAAAAATCTTTAAGGAAACGTTTGTAGGTACAGATGGCAGTAGTTTACACCCCAAACGTCATTGCTGAATATTGTCTATTACTATCAAACACTGAAGTCAGGTGTGCATTGTATAGAATTCTGATTAAAATGTTGTTTATTGAACAGAATTTGAGGATAAAATCTAACTACCAGTAGTTAAAATCTAGGTCTGCTGCATCAGCTAGACATAGAAACTAATGCAAGGATTGTATTTATCATTATGTGCTGGCATGTGCCGACTTGCTTGTAACTTAAGTTAACTTTCTAAAGCTATGAAAAGGTTAAAGTGTTAAAGCCAAAGAACAACATTTTCATATTGTTGATTAATTTTAATTTCCTATCGAGGAATGATTAGTACAATGTTGATTTGTGTGCCGTGAAGTGGTTGACGTCTATCAGGAGTGGTGTGGGCCGTGCAAAGCTCTTATCTCTACTTTCAAACGTGTCAAGAATGAAATGGGAGACGACCTTCTGCGCTTTGCTACGGTATGACATAAAGTCCATTCCTAGGATAGCAGTGTCGTTTAAATTATACTAGGAGCACAGGCGTCTACAGCCAGGAGATGAGGGGGATGCGCCCCCCCCCCCCAATGTAATACCTTTCTTCGCCGCAGCAAACGCTGTGGATTCTGCCCGCCAGGACTACCAGACTTCGGCGAACAGCTGGCGGAGTAGAATTCGCCGTAATTAGCAACACGTCCTATACAGGCTTCTTCCGCCACCTTCTGTCGCTTCACAAAACTACGCTCAGACAAACAACAAAAAATAGAAAAGAAACACAAAAAAATACTTAACTAACAAAATTAAATTGTTATATGAATACGGACCATTTAACGTAGATTGATTGTTAATGTGTAGGCCAAAGCCGATTCAATTGAATCATTGGAGAGGTATCGCGGCAAGTGTGAACCTTGCTTCCTTTTCTATGCTGTAAGTATTCTATGTTGACTTGCTTTTTCATTGCCGCTGGCTGCGTCTAGCAGACAGCGGATATGCAACAGTCTGGCGTCCATCCTTCCGTCCTTCTGTCTGTCCCGTGACGGCGAAAAACTTCACGCACGGAAAAACCATCGATTTGTTTGTCTGTTCTTGTCTCGCGGCAGCAGCAGTGGCGCGGGGAAGTGACGCCAGCGTGGGCGTGGCTTAGGTATGCAGCCAGCGGCAATGTTGCGGTCTGACTGAAGACGAACAGAGACTTCTCTTCTTTAGGCTGATGACAATTCTATTCTCAGTACTTTGACGGAGTTGACTGGCTGAGAGCCTGAGAGGAAGGGCATTTTACCCGTGTAAATTTGCTTCACAGATCACAAAGGAGACTCAGTTTGACATGATGTAAATCGTGAAAACTTGGCCGACATAGTTGCCACAAAATATCACTGTGTTACGCCTGCCTTAGCAGCAAGGATGTTTGCATGTAACTAGAGAAAATTATTTGAGAATTCAGAAGTTTCATGTTAAAAGTGACCTACGGGAGTATGGTTTTACTAAGTAGAAAGCGGGACAGAACCCAACGTGTAGACCGCCCGGCATGCGCATTGTGCGACTGTGCATTTTCTACAGACTGGCCATGCTACTGCCACCTAGCCGATGACCTGTAACCACCACAGCGCGTATATTAGTCTCCCTGCAGTCACCACCCATGCAAATGAGCCATACAATTTTAGGGGTTACTGGACCATAGTAAACCAAATTTGTAGCCGTAGTAATTTTTCATCAACGATTTTAACGCAACAATCCGCGTTGTGATTCGTCCAGCCTTTGTCGAATGAGAGGTGCGACATTAAAAAAAAGTAACATCAGCAAAACATAAGCCCGCCGGCAGCATCGCGATGCCAGGCGGGCTAATAAAATGATGAATACATAAAACGTTTTCCCAACTCGTTTGTATCTGTTAATATGTCCGTTTACAGGCCATTTGGAAGGGGAGACTTAACCCCCACCTGCGCTCTATGGAGTATGATATCGTTTACCGTTGCCTAAGTTACACCACAGATACACACTGAATCTCCGATCAACCGACACAGCGACGTGCGTCGTCCGACGATCAAATAACAGTTTCGGCGACCGGTGTTTTGCGGCTGCTAAACCACGTTTGTGGAACAAACCAATCCATCTACGGCTGTGTGACAGGCTTGAACAGTTTAAACGGTTGCTGAAGACCCATCTGTTTGGTGCTTGAGACCGCGGCGCTTTGTGACGCTTTAGTTAGGAGCGCAGTGTATAAATAGTCTTACTTGAATCGCATTGGTATGGCCTCAGCATGGGGCAGCTGGGTTGGTGAGGTTAGGTACAGGGAAATATAGCGAGATGGGTACATGAGGGACTTGTTCCCCCTGTCACGGGGCGAGAAAATTTTTTGCGGCCTGTCATTTCTTGTCGAAAATCATAATTTTCTGTTCCATACTAGCCCGACATGGCAGGTTGAGCAAGACTCACTACTGAACAAAATCCATCTTTGGAGAAATTTTCAGATCAATAGGGCAAAACTTTTAATCGTTGGTCAAACCGGCTTGTAACGCTGTTCTGCTCAGAGCCAGATTTACAATTTTGGGGACCCTGATCAATACAAATATGGGGCCGGGACCCTGGCCATTACTCCCTTTTTTTGCTTTCCACTGTTTTGCAATGCCCTTCAAAGGGTGCAGTGATGGACTGTGATGCAGGAAATATATCCTGAAGAACCAGAAAAAAACTTCTTTGCCCCGGAATCTGTGGGTGCCCTGTTTGGCCAAACCCTCTGGACACTCCTAAATCCGGCCGCAGTTGTAAGTAAGTAAGTAAGAAAGTAAAGTTCAGTTTGTGTTTTTACTGAATTCTGGGTAATTTGTGATGGACAGAGCAGTGCACTGGTGGCGGTCGTTCGCGGCGCCAACTGCCCTCTCTTGGTACAGACAATCACCGACCAGCTTGCACACGAGCACCGAGTCCTCACGGGAGACGCCGAACGAAGGGAGGTCAGAAATAACTGTGTCATAACGTTAATAATAATAATAATAATAATAATGTTCGTTTATTTCGATTGACGACATAACGCGCAATCTACAGTAACTTCCGCCACACAGGGCGGCACTAGGCTATATAATACAGAACGATTAAGCTCGGCTAAATTGCTGCCACGTACGGCGCACAGCGATTGATATGATGACCGCACCGGCTTAACCTCGTGGACACTCACCAGATGGCGCGACCAGCACACATCCGAAAAGTTGCTCACTGCTCAATTTATCGACCCCGAAAGGATGAAAGTCTGAGTTCGCCTAGTTGGCCGACCTAAGCTTATATCGGGCGGCTTACCCACGTTATGTGGTCACCCTTCAGCTACAGGTCGAGCGTAACTGTGTCATAACGTTGTACATGATTGGCTTAGTCTACTTAAACAGATTAGATAGATCGATAGACAGGGGAGCAACTCCGGTGAGCGACTGATACACGAGCCCCGCGATCTTGAACATGCACGAATCGCTGACAGCCAGTGCAGCTGGCGTAACACTGGTCTGATGTGGTCACGACGACGGGCGCCTGTGACCAGTGGTTGAAGTGGCGTGGAATGCAGGGGGACGCCGTCCCCCACCTCAAATATATGGTAGATTGCGTTCCCCTACATCAGGTATCCAAACGGACGCAAGGTGACGGTAACAGGAACCCGTGACACAACGAAAAAGTCATCAATAACTAAAGTTGAATGCTCAACTAAGTCGACTGTAACGATGCCTGATAACAAAGTGTAATGGAACGTATTTGTGAGTTTTCATTTTATTGGGGGCCTAGTTTAACAGCTAAGTTCCGCAACAGCTGACAGGAGGCCCAATGACAGGGGGCCCAAACTGTAAATCACAGTTCCCCCACCACTATTTTTTCACTTTAACCACTGCCTGTGACCAAGCGGATGGCAGCGTTCTGCACCGACTGCAGGCACAAAAGTAGTCCGTCGCTGATGCTGTGTGATTTTCGTTAAAGAAATTTTGCCAATAACGAAAAGATAACATAGAGCGAGTCAGCCGTAAATACAGCCTACTCATCAACGTCGACAAGACCGAGGTAATGGCGAGCGACGGCATAGCGTGCGCATACTCATTCAGAATGAGCAACTGGAGCAGACGGATACGTTCTCGTACCTTGGGTCCCTGATTACAGAAGATGGCGGATGTACGACGGAATTCCGTACCAGGTTAAACAGGGGCAGGCGATCGGGGCATCACTACAGAAAATGCCGATTTCAATGAAGATACGACTAATGAAAGCGCTAGTGTGGCCTGTAGCAACGTACAACTGTGAAACCTGGACACTCAGAAAGGATGAAGAAACACGTTTTGACGCCTTTGAGAGAAAGATTCTGCGGGTTTCATGGACAGCAAAGAAAACAAATGAGTGGGTTCTTAACAAAGCTGGTGTAAATAGGGAACTGTTAGACACTGTCGAAGCGAGGAAGCTACCATACTATGGTCGCACCATGAGGAAACAATTGATACTGGGATGGGTGACCGTGTCCGGGTTTGACTCCCGGAGGCGGCACTTTATTTCGGTATGTAACCAGCCACCCAGGTCGACTCAGCCTTCTACCCTCCGTGGGACGGTAAAATGAGTACCAGCCAAAGGGCGGTGGTGCTCTGCGGCTGGGGAGTAAAGGCAGGCATGGTGTAATTTGCAGGTAAAACTGTATGATCCATGTCTGAGTGCATTAGAGGTAGTTACGACGATGCGCTATACAAATCGACGTATACTTTTTTTTTACTTTACTTTAGTTCCTTGTTTACTTCTTCAAGAATAGGCCCGTTCCGTAAGAGGCAGCCAAACATGGCTTTAATTTTTTTGGGTCTATTTTGTGTTATAGTATATTTCACTATGGATGCATGTTTGCTTTTGTTTTGTTAGATTTAGTTTTTCAGTATCAAGCCAAGAGATTGGCTGGGAAGAACGTATCCGAAGTGACCTATTTTGTGTCGGGTGAGAAGGTAAAACTTTAGTCAATCGCTCAAGCATGCGTGCTGACTGCATGGCTTGCTTGCAGATACATGATCCAAGGTTTCCACAGACGGAAGCGCGGAAGAGTCGCTCTCATATAAGCAGCGTCGCGATGGAGGAGAGCGAAAGCTCAAGCGAATCGGAAGATGAAGAAGACGACACACAGGGTTGGTTGTTGGACGACCTTTCAGTTGGTTGCGTTGCACAGTGGTCAGAACGTTGGTCTTTGACCGGCGGACTTTGCTGTCCCAGGCTCGACCTGCAGCTGACGGGTGACCACGTATGTGGGTGAACCGTCCGCTATAGGTCAGCCAACTATAGCCAACTCAGCCTTTTATCCTTCCGAGGTCTATAAATTGAGTAGTAAGCTACAGGTACAGTGGTTGCTGGTGCTCACGTGCCCTGTGCATCAGTATTCTGAGATTCGTCATTTGGTCTCTTGACACGCAATATGGCATTTCAGAGTTGACTTGTTTTCAGTCATTTGCACTGATCAATCATCATTATCAATCAGGACATTAGCCTACCAAACGAACTTTGGTGCATTCCAGAATTCGTTAATTTTTAAAGCGCATTGCAACTTACGTCCGGTTAATGGTACCAGATCTCCAACGACAATACCGTAATTTAGAAAATAATAAAATAAAACTTCCTCCGTGTCGATGTTGTTTAACAGTCCCACTGGAGCTCTTGTTATCTCAGAAAGTACTGGACCGATTTTCACCAAATTTGCAGGACAGGTACATGGTCTGTATGGGTGAAGATGATTATTCCGACCTTTTCAGAATGAATCGCTGAAGCAACGTTGCTATGGTAATCGATTGTCGGCGCGAATCGGCGAAAATTGGCACACCCCACCTTCATTCTGTGCGCTGGCATTCCACAACGAATGGGAGGATCGCAACGTGGATGCGCGCTTTAACACCGACGATGACCCGTCTACGTTTACTAACAGTTTGGTCAACTTTGGTCCAGTAACCCCTGAGTTTTGCAGGCGCATTCGCGCCGGGCGGGCTACACGCTACTTTGCCACGCATTTCTAGTTGTAATTGTTATCAGATGCTTTTTGGTACAATTCGGCATGCTAGCTAGTAGTTGCTTCATGGTGTAATTCTGTCATCTGTAACTATGGCATTTGGAAACTGTTGCATGAGAATGAATAACGTAATACTTCTCTAGCAGTCAGAGCTTTGATCATACATTCTGTTAGTTATGTATTTCCTTGAATCAATATGTAGGTCTGATGAGGAATGGTGACGTGTATATTATGTTAAGTGTCAACAAGTTTCTAGCAGTTGAATAGTTCGCTGCCTTGCAGTTTGGTATGTCTTATCGTGAGCATTTTGAATTCTTTAGCATACATAAAACAAATTTATAAGATGACAAAAGGTTAAAGAAAATAAATAGACTTGAGTATTAATAATTTTGATCTGAGAAAACGAAAAGTACGATAACAAGAAACTCATCTATCGTAAAGGGACTGCGCGATCATACCCTGACATTGACACTTAACCTATCAATCAAACTATGTATTCGTTTTCAACACCTTAGTGGACCGAGCAATAACTTCATTGTTCAGGCCACTTTAAACATTTTGATGATGATAATAACGCACTATTAAAGTTGAAGCTTTGTCAACTGCTGCATAAATGTACAAAAAATGTCATTGGAAAAGGCTTGCAACAGGTAAATGGTATTGAGGGTCATTCAAGTTCATCAAAATTGCTGCTATTCGATTGGCCATCTACCACCGCATATTAATGTTCTGTAGTAGCGACGTGTCTGTCTTGCAGAGGTCACTCCAGGTCATTGGTGTTAGTGCCTTTAAATAGAGCACACGTGAGTTTCTGTTAGCCTTCCATAGTAACTGTGGCCCTATCATGTATCGTTTCTTCGGTATAGCGAGATATTGGCCGATTTTGATCTACTCCACTTGTACGTGGCGCCCCCTTTAGGGTGACCACATTTGAATTTCACTGACATCTTTGACAACAGAAAACTAAGAGTCCATGGGCTATTGTGCGACGCTTTTTCATGCGCCTAGGTTTAGCCATTTTGGTACGACACCGGCTTGTGACAGACAGACAGAACCACACCATACCACGCCAGCTTAGCGTCATGCGGTTCAAATGATAACCAGTACAATTAAGAGGATAATTTAGGTGATTATATTTAAAACTGCTTGAATTTATGCAATTAGTCCATTGAATAATTACTAAAATTTGTACATCTGGCTGTTTGTAGTAATAGTGTGTATGTCAATATGTTGCTGCATCCACTTCAATTGTTTTAGTTTTTACTTTACCGAGAATGTTTTGTATCCGCCATGACAGATCGTGGTGTATAATGAACCTATTCCATTCAGAAAATTCAACCGCTACTCTCTGAAGTTGTGAATATTATGTAATAACCGAGTTAGCCTAAGGCCCTTTGGACGTGAGTAGCAGGAAAGTAAGAGTTCACCTATAAAGACCATGACTCACACAGTGGACGTGGTCGTAGGCGTGGCCTATATGCTAACGTGGATCAATCACCGCTCAGTGGGCGTAGTCACGTGACTCCTGTCGACCAATCGGTGAACACTTACTTTCCTACTACTGACGTGCTACGTTGATTGCAAGTACAACTGAGATTTTTTCATGTTGGTTGAAAACTGACAATTATCTGACAAAGATGAGGAGGAGATGAGGATGGGTGTTGAGCGGGTAAGACTCAGCATGCCGAGTACGGCGACGTCGACGAATAGTAGATATCCAATCACAGGTGAGCATGGGGGTGCCGGCCACTGCTACTGCTGCTTGCCATGCTGTATAGTCAGTGACGTAGTCACATGGGGTTGCAGATAGTTATTTATTTATTTATAAACTTTGGAGAACATATAATACAATGTAAAAACTAAGATAAAAATCGTATGGAACTCCGCGATGATCACAGGGCATAAAACGCTGCTTACATAATGCCGCAACATAAGCACACAAAAAACGAATTAAAGTTAAAACCTTTACTGCAAGTCATTCGTTAGGTCTACTCGTGCCAGTGCATTTATAAATTGTTTCAAGGAAGTGGCACTGGTAACAGCTAATGGCAAATTATTCCAACATGAAACACAACTATGAAAAAAAGTTATTCTGATAGTACGACAGAAAGGCGGCTGAAATGTAAAATGAGCTTCCGTGGCCCAAGGCCCAGGCGACACCAAATAAATAAGTATGTCGGTCCTCCTTATTGTCAGGCTAAAATGTACGCTGGCCGCGTCGCATGCTGCCCCTGGTGAGTCACCGTGAGTATGCCGACGGGACAGACAGACGGACGGACGCCAGACCGTTACATTATACGCTTTCTGCTGTATAGACGCGGCCAGCATAATAACTGGTCAGTTGAACAAGGCTCACGTTAATGATAAGTACGTAAACAGTGTGGATTACTGCTGCGTGGTATGCGATAGAACAGCTGTCGAAGTAGTTATTAGCCCGCACGGCATCGCGATGCCGAGGGGCTCATATTTTACCGCTGCGTTTTTTTCTTTATTCTTCTGTCTTTTTTTCGACGCCTAATCTCTGAGGTCACTGAACACATCTCAACCAAACTTAAACACATATTCACTTATGACTGTTATTGGAATAATTTGGTCCGAACACGGGCTGGGGGCAAAAAACGCTTTTTAGGACCAACTTTGAACTTTGACGGAACATATCTGTGCAGCGGAACATCAACAATGGGAAACAAAGTTGTAAATCTACAGGGACTCCCCTACATGACCCCAAATTTTGTAGAACTTTGGTCCACAAACGGCTGAGAACGGTTGACGAGTTTTTGCCCACCCGCCTAAATTTTCGAATTTGGAGACACTGCCAGCCTTACCGCGTGGACGTTATATAAAAGACAGCGGGCAAACTTTGGCACGTGTTATGTAGTGGCACGAGCTTACAGTCTAGAACAACAGAATGCCGGGTGGGCTTACGTCGGGCTTTGCCATGTATCTAGTTACTTACTTAACTGCTGAGCCTGGTCTCCTTGAAGCGTTGCTGCGTCACTGCTGTAGTCAGTAGTTTCAATCTGTTTATTCTTTCATTGTCAATCTTTGATTGGTAGTTCATGCGCCTCAACTTTGAACCAAAAAGTGACTCCTGTGTCACAGGTTTCAAACGCTGTGCATCAGATCTATGAAATCTAGTGACCCCGTAGCCTTGTAAAAAGACGAAAGTGGATTAATTGTATTAATTTTGCACTGGATGGTTACAGAAAATGTGCAAACATAACTACGATTGAAAAAGTGGGAATGTATATGTGCCTGTTGTACCCATGAAATCGCGCCTGTCTATACACTATGCACTTCAGTATTTTTTTCTAGCAATCAGCTTAATGAGCTTCATGCGTATTGAGATAGCCTGCAACTTTGTGATTATTTTGGCACAATTAATTTCTCGCTATTTGTCTTCTCTTTCTGCAGCTCGATTTCTGTCATTTTATTTCATAAACATGCATCTCTTATGTGCACATTTCAGAGAAATTTTAACATCCGCTCGCTTGGCACTAAAGCAACATGTAGAACGTTGTGTGGTTTTTGTTGTCTTGATGTTAATGGCAGTTTTGCTCCATTTAGTTAGTATACAGTTTTTTCACGATATGATGACTGTAATTGTTTAACGAAATGTTATGTATTACAACGGGCTTAGCTCTTGCAAAGAAATGGTGCAAAGCTGCGCGTTATACTGCATTCTTGCTGTGTCTGCTCTAGACTATATGACTGCTAGATATGGCCAATTTAACAAGGTGTCACCCTAACGGGACATAATACTACTGGCCCGCCGCGTGCTGCCCCCTGGTGAGTTACGTTGCATATGCGAGTGTTACAGACGACGGACGCCAACGACCGTTACTAGTCTGGCCCCCTACACTAGGTGTAGGCGGGCCAGTAGTAATACAGCTTTGTAAATGTATAATTTTAAGCCGTTATTTGATACAGCGTGTCAGTAATGTTCGCTCGCCCCTCACCCCTGTTTGATGTCGTTATTCTCGCTTGTAAGTTTGTGTGTTTATTTGCACAGTTCAACTCGACAAGATGTTTACGATTGGTGTCATTCAACCGGACATCGTTGCCGACGAGAAGGTTGATCTTGTACTGGAGAAGGTAATCGTCCTCATCTGCATACAGGGTGACACAAAACTTGGGCAATTGACCACTGAAAGTTGACAGAAAATGAAGGACCGAGAAATGATCAAGCGATGGAATGATGAGCCTTGAAAAAGCAAGATCAATATAGCATGGGTGGAAAATGCAGGAGTGGAAAATGCGAGACCAAATGGACAAGGGTGTATAATCAAGAGCGCGTGGCCCGCGCGCTCACTGAACTATAAATAGAACGTCACTCTGACTTCAGTCAGCCTACTGCTGCAGGCTACGCTAGGCTCCTTCCCGTTCTATTTGTAGTTTAGTGGCTCAGAATTTTAAGAAAACTGATAAGCAATATTCATTGGCCACCACTGATGACCTGATTAAATTCCAGAGGTCAAAGGTCAAGGTTACAGCAGGCCATCAAGTATGTGGTGGCGGGTAGGCATCCACGTCGACGCTGGGGCGTCCAAATTTATCTTATAGTTTAGTTAATAATTTTTCGGAACTTTTCGAAGTCGGAAAGTGTAAGTAAGTAAGCCAGAGGGTGGGCAAGCCGGTGCTCTCATAAATAAAAAGATTGATTAACCCCTTTGCTGCCGGCCGACGTGGTCACATTGCATGTCCTCGTGTGCCAGCAAAAAATTCTCTCTGCTGTCTGTAGTGCCCAGGCAGAAGAATAGCCAGTTGCCTTGCAGTGCCGGGCCCGCACCCCGCATGACGTCTAAAGACGTCATGATGGCACTGAAGGGGTTAAAACTACATTGCCGTGAGTGATCTTTCTGTTTGTAGATGAAGATGATGGGTATAGACATCCTGGAGCACACTGAAAGACACTTGACCCTTGATGAAGCCAGACAGCTCTACGTGTCAATGTTGGAAGAGGTTGAATCTTTCGTTTACTTAATTTCGCCTGCTCAGTGCTATATGTTCTGACGATGTTACTTTCTGTCATCTTTTTTATTGGTTTCCTTGGAGACCAATTATTATCTCAGAACATACTGATTGCTTGTAGTGATTATTTCGATTATTTCCTCGTACTTAAACGTGCATTTTCTACGAAGAAAGTTATGTCGAAAAACAGTCGTACGTTACGTTACGCTTAATCCTTTCGACGTAAATGACGACGTGATTTTTCTATTTACATCTTACAAGCAAATTTCTGCTGTGATTCTAACACCAAACATCGAGGTAACTTCACCAACTCGCTGTCGTTACGAAAATTTTCCGTAGTACGACAGCTCGAACCGTGCATATATTTACGCACGAATTTAACAATTTTTCGTACGTAAGAAAGTTTCATGAATAGTGCTACGCACGTAAGAATTTGCGTAAGCAAAATTTATGCACAGAAACTGGCGTACGAACTTCGTGAATAGCCTCCCTGCTTTCTGTGGGGACCCCAGTGCCACACGACGGCCCCGGGCAGAGTTGCCTTCGACACGGACTGCTTAAAAATTCTCGCAGTCTACGCCAAAATAGTCAAATGCCACACACTGTGACATACGTATACTGCAAACAGTGTGAAAACTGCTGCAATGTACCGTAGCTGCAAAAAGATTATCAAACGGTACAACTTTCATGTTTTTTTATGTTTAGCGGCCTAGAACGCGCGTTTCAGTTTAATTTTACTGGTTTAAAGGCCCCGGGATGCTATCGGGACAAATTCGGGGGCACTGGTACGGCGTTCTGGCACTTTTCAGTTTACTTTAACCACTTTAGACGGTGGTGTGCGCTGTGCCGAGTGCTGTTCAGTTTGCAACTACTTTTTTCTTGGTGTTTGTGTCTTCAGGAGAACTTCGAGGAGATGTGCCAGTACCAGGCGAGTGGCCGGAGTCATGTTCTTGTCCTCACGAAGGGCATGTTCGGTGAGACAATCATTGAAGAGTGGCTTGAAATTCTGGGTCCGCCAGATGTGGCTGAAGCTCAGGAGAACGCCGCGACCAGGTGCGTGTGTACGTTATGATGAAATACTCCACTGAAGTACTTCTAGGGAGGCGGCGGAAACGGGGCGCTGAGCCCCTGCAATTATAAAAGTTAAAGGCCTTGAACAGTATTTAGGGCCGTTTTATTCACCGCAAATCTCACATTAACGTTAATGGGAGATTAACTCCAGTTAATACAAGGTGTCGCCCTAACGGGGCGTAGCAGTAAGGGCCCGCCGTACAATGTCGGACGCCTGACCGCCCACGCGCCCGGCGGCCGGCCCGCCCGCCGGCAGCGTTACAGACGACGACAACAAACTACAGACGCCAGCGAGCAAAACAATACTGGCCCATTAGGCGGGCCGGTAATAATGGGAGTTAATCTTCCATTAACGTTAACGGGAGATTAATTTGCAGTGGAAAAACCGGCCTTTAATCCTCTTCCTTTTTCAGGCAATGATTTTTATGTTCTTGTGCCTTCGCTACCCATTAGAAGGCTGTCCCGAACGTTGTCTCGTTCGTCCGTATGTGTAGGCTACGTTTGTCCGGTCAGATATTGTTACCACGATATCTCATGAACGGCTGAAACGATTTTGATAAAACTGACAGGGAATATTCATTAGCCCCTACTTATGATCTGATTTAATTCTGGAAGTCAAAGGTCAAAATTACAGCACGCCGTCGAGGTGTCTAAGGCATCCACGTCAACGCTGGGGCGTCGTCCATCTGATGTCGTTCTTATATGGCGTTATAAGCTGTGAAGTTTTTGTTTTAGATTTTTGACAACTATATTTCCATCACTTTTAGTGAGGGTTCTGTACTCACCGCTATTTGTCTGTCTGTTTGTCTGTTTGTTACTTACGAGTGGATTTCATGAAATATATGGAATTGTTAGTAGAAGAGTTAATTAAATTTTAGAATTGATCCGGAACATGTGCTAATGTTTCATCGTATTTGTAGATAGCCCCGTAGTTAACTGGTAGAAAAAGTGAGAATGAATTCGGAAAAACCAGTAATGCTGCAGTGCGAAAAAAAAATTAGGCCGATGTACCAGCCACTTGGACCTGCCCATGTAGCTCAGTGGATAACGCACTCGGGCACCATGTGCAGTGAAGCATGACGCACCTTAGGGGCCGGGTTCAAAGCTAGGTCCGGGTGCGTTCGCTTTCCACTGAAGAATTATTTCATATAATTTCGATGCACGTGATGAACAGGGAGATAATCCCAGGCAGGAAAAAGAGAAAAAGAGGGTTCGACGGTCTCCTCTCTAATATATGACCGTTGCTGACACCTTGATTAGCAGCGTCAAGGTTGTTAGCCGCGCCGGCGTGGCTGAAGCTGAAAGGCTTGGCTGGCTACTGGCTGGTGCAGCGCACAGCACCAGTGAGGCTAGACAGCAGGCCTCGTCTAGAGGGGGCGTGCTATAAATACCCGACAAGCTGCTCAGTGCTCACTGCCTGCTTACCCCTCCTCCACCCCACACGTTGCGCACACACTAGCACACACCGATCTACCCCTAGTTCAAGGCCGGTATGGTATTATTTTTGTTGCCTGAGCCATGTCGACTGTGATTATCCCAGCGAAAGCGAAGGAATACGTTTTCACCGGCGTTGGTTTGTGTTTCTATGTGTCTGTCTGTGACCACGATAACTAAAAAATTGTGGACGGATTTGCGCCAAATGTTATGCGAAGGTTCTTAGGGGGAAAGGGAAGACCAAGTTCGTGTTTCGTTACGATCGGTAGAGGGATGTGGAAGTAACGGTCAACAAAACTCCGTAAACCGGCGATTGTTTACAAAATAGCTCCGTCTGGAAATTCGGAATTAGCGGGCCGCAAAATAGTAGGTGTGGCAAGTGTTGGCGACAAAACGCTTTCGCGGGGATTTGTACTCTCTCAGAGTACTTTCCATCTAGTTGGTCAATATTGCATGCAGTGATACTGGCCGGCAAAGTTCATACCGAAATTCGACCTTGCCGTAGATTCTTTGTAATGACATCATGCTGTCTGTAGTGAGTATCTATTATAGGATCTAAATGCTTTGTGCTCATGAATTGCAGCTTCCGAGCTCTCTATGGTCACACAGATCTTAAACTTTCTTCAACCGGTTTCTATGGAAGTCCTAATCTTTCCAGTGCAAGGAAGTACGTTATGTTTTGATGACTGTTTCTTCTGTTTCATTTAGTACTTTGTCGCCGTTGTTTGGGTGACGAAAAGGGCAGAAAACTGCTTCAACAAAATGCAGTCGGAGACAGTAGACTTCGCCCTCGTGGCCGCCACCTGGCGAACTGGACGAAGCACACGTCTTCTTCGATTCTGGCCTATTCCCTGCATTATATGAAAACACGACTTCATCCACAACACCGGAAGTATATACGTAACGTATCGCTTTGCCGTCAGAGGAGGACCGAAAATAAAGAAACGAAAATAGACACGATGTGTCCAAGCAATGATGGTCATCAGGTCAACCTCGCGCTCGCGCGTGTGTGTAAGTAAGTAAGTAATTAAGTAAGTAAGTAAGCTTCTGAGGAACACAAAAACAATTATAGTCAAAAAACAATGCGCCGTGGTCGTCAACAGCCTGAAAATATGTCCTTTCAGTGGTTTATTGAAATGTTTGTATAGTTCATGTCCTATGTGCGTGTGGGGATGTGAATATATGTGTGTAATGTAATGTAATGTAAAACGTAAATTTATATAGCGCATCATCGCCAGAGCCTGTGATGCGCTGAATACACTAGTACTCCGAGAAAAGGAAGGTTTTGAGAGGACGGTCACAATGGAAAGTGCTAAAGGAGGGGTCATTTAAACGTTTTGGCTGTGAGTTCCACGTCGACAGCGTACGCCCGACCGCCGTATGTCATCCGCCAATGTGGCGGCAGTGTCAGTTGATGGCTGGCAGCCGAACGAAGATACTGTCGTGGTGTGTCTCAGAGACTGGTGCCCAGTGTACTGCCAGATACTGTGAAGCAGTACCGTTCTGGCATCGGCGCGTCATCATCATACAAAGTTTGTACTTGATGCGCTCAGGTTGGCATGTTTAAGGTTGCGTGTCTTGTACACCAGTCGCTAGCTTCACTTGCACCGACCTACCCGACTACTGACATTCATCTCGTCTCCGAGTATGGTCGTCGCCCTCTGCGCTCATATACTGATGGGACACTAACAGTTTTACGAACCCACAACAGATTTGGTGACAGAAGCTTTGCTGTTGCAGGGCCTCGTTTGTGGAACAGTTTGCCAATAAGTCTGTGGCAGATCTCTAGCTTCGGACAGTTTAGGCGATATCTTAAAAATCATGTATTTGGGATTTGAGAAGTCACAGCGCATGATTTTCTGCGCTATATAAATATTCTTACTTACTTATTTACTTACTTGCTAGTAGTCAGACCACAGTGGAACTTCCTCATGCCACTGACCACTCGGGCTACCGCGTGTGTTTTGGTGTATAGGGAATTGCAAGTGATCTTCCCAGAGTTTGTTATACCCAAGTTGTCACAGATGCAGCTCCAGCCGGAGAAACCACCACGTACGCTGGCCATCATCCGACCTGACGCGCTTGAACAGTACCAAGGTACGGCGGCTCACAATAATAAGTAAGTAGCCCGCCCGGCATCGCGATGCCGCCGGCGGGCTTATATTTTGCTGATGTTACTTTGTTTTTTTTAATGTCGCCCTCTTATTCGACAACCGGTGGACGGATGCAACGCGGATTGTTGCGTTAACACCGTCGATGAAAAAATTACTACAGCTATAAATTTGGTGAACTTTGGTCCAGTAATCTCTGAGACCTTGAGGTGCATTTGCATGGGTGGTGACCGCAGGGAGGTTAATGTACGCTCTGTGCTATTTTTAAAGGTCATTCGCTAGAAGGCAGTAGTATAACCAGTCTGTAGGTAAGTAAAAATGCACAATCGCGTTTGCGCATGCCAGACGGACTACACGTTGGGCTCTGCCCCGCTTTCTAGTTAATTGCTTTATAATAGTCGTAATAATAATAGTGACAACAAGTGTGCTTAGGTTTACCATTTATGCGTTTTTTCTAATGTTAGCTTAGCTCGGTTTATTCCTGTGTTGCTTGATTCTGTTGTGTTAAGTTTATTTTTTTCTGTATCAAGTCAAAAGATTGGCTGGGAAGAACGTCTCCGAGTCCGACGTGACCTATAATGTGTCGTGTAGGACGCGAAATCTTAACTCAATCAATTGCATGCGTGTGTGTGACCGTGACGTACAGAGGAGATCATCATGAGGATTCGCGAGGAAGGGTTCCGCATTGCCATGCAGAAAGAGATGCAGTTGAGCCGCGAACAAGCCGAGAAATTCTACAACGAACACCGCGGACAATCCTACTTCGACGAGCTTATCAGCCGCATGTCTATGTACGCTGACGATGCGTAGACATTTTTCTGATATCATCGTAGAAGTACTCGACGTTGCACAGTCACAAATTTTTACGCTGGCCTTGTCTAGTGGTAAGCGTAATGTAACGGTCATGCGTCAGTCCGTCCGTCCGTCTGTCCCATTTTCCCCCAATCTTAATAGGGCGCTCGGCGTCTTTATTACAGTATTGGTTGGCGGCGTGGCGTAGTGGTAACGGCGTTGGTTGTATCAACGAAGTTACTCTACGTCGAGCCCGGTTAGTACTGGGATGGGTGATGTGTACGGGTTCAACTCCCGGAGGCGGCACTTTATTTCGGTATGTTACCAGCCGACCAGGTCGACTCAGCCTTTCATCCTTTCCAGGTCGATAAACTGAGTAGTAAGCTGTAACCGGATGTGTGTTTCCTCGCACGGGCGGCGCCATCTGGTGAAAGCTTACGGGGTGAAGGCCTGGTGTAGTTGATTGGAGCGGTGGTGTGTTTGCTAGCTGCATGCCGCAGGTCCAATTGTACGTTAACGCGTGCAGTGGATGGCCGTAATT
>Ga0209780_1000626_pt1 | contig 19806 bp, 15 predicted proteins | sample WorMetexBAHAMAS2_FD_187384 | JGI IMG/M metagenome (GOLD analysis project Ga0209780, IMG submission 187384) | Marine gutless worms symbiont microbial communities from Max Planck institute for Marine Microbiology, Germany - Inanidrilus exumae... | ecosystem: Host-associated > Annelida > Digestive...
CTATTCTCTATTACATTATCAGTAACCGATGTCATCTGTGATTTTGGATGTTTTATTACTTTGTTTGTTATTTCCATGTATTGTACATTTTCATTTTATCATTGTTCTATTTTTCTATTGAAATCTAGCGGTTTTTATAACTTGCTATTGAAACATTAAACTTACTTACTTACTAGCACTCCTGTATATCAATCAGCAAACTAAAGTTGAAGTGCCTAGCTTCACCATTTCCTAAGATATGATTGGGGCAAAATTTAAAAATAAACGAGTCACATGACCCTGACCATGACCCTTTTAGGGGTGGTTTGTCATCCTTAAGCTAAGCTATGATATGATCTACCTGTGTACAAAACTTGACGACTCTAGCTGTAGCCGTTTCTGAGATATCAGTGGGGCCCAAAAATTAAAAATGGGTCATGTGACCCTGACCACGCCCCTATTAAGCGTGATTTGTCCGCCATATGCTGGGACTTGATATAGCCTATCGGTGTACAAAATTTGATTACTCTAGCTTCAGCCGTTCGTGAAATATGGTTAATGCCCACCAAAATTTAAATGGTTCACAAGACATGACCATACCCTTTCAGGGATGTTTTGTCATCCTTGGGCTAGGACTTGCTACTATCAACCTGCCTACCAAATTTAAAGTCTCTATCTCCACCCACTACAGAGATATGAAAATTAGTCCCGTACGGAGACTGACGGTCGACTTCCGCTAGGGCATACTAGGGCTGTCAGATGTGGTTAGGACCAAAGTTCAGAGGTCACGTGACGGAAAACGAGAACGAATTTCAAAAATCTGACCAGTTAAATTTTAGACTTTGCCCCCTAATTTAAGAATCCGTAGTCATTTGTCAGCCCCCATTAGAAATGGGAGAGGAGACAAAGTTTGAAAATGGTCCAAAATGGTCGAATTTCCGACTTTCATGGGCTCCTGACCTTGACCTTGGATCCGGACATGGTCATTACCTTTTTTTCATCTCTCATCAAGTACTACCTGTATACCAAATTTCATCAAAATGGAAGAAACTTTTTGTGGATGGACGTACACACAAAAGGACGGACGGAAATTTGCCACCCATAGTATTAGGTCGACTTCCAAAGTTTGGAAGTCGACCTAAAAAGGATGCAAAATGTGGAAAATGGGGTTGTTTGGAGTAATTAGGGGTCACCCAAGGTCATCGAAAAGCTCCATTTGACAGAGCGCATACAAGTTCCTATTAGCCTTCCGTAGTAACTATGTCCCTGTCTTACACCGTTTCTGAGATACAGTGAGATACTGGTCGAAAATCACAGATTTGAACCTACCCCACCTCTATTTGGCGCCCCTGTTGGGGTGATCCCGTTGGAATTTTGCTGAGATTTTTGGCAACAGAAAACTAGAGTCCGTGTGCTATCATATGGCATTGTTTGTGTGATCCTAGGTTTAGCCATCTATGTAGAACTCTGACTTGTGACAGATGGAAGGACACACGTTAACAGCATATACCGTGCGATCATAGCATCATGTGGTAAAAAACAAGCCGAGATTTTTTTCTGTAGTACTGTGTCAACTGTGAGACCTGCCCTTTTGGCCGAGTGGTTAACGCACTCGGCTGCCATGTGCAGTAGAGTGACGCGCTCAATGGCCGGGTTTCGACTCAGCCCACCAAAGAATTATTATTTGTAATAATTCCTATGCACATGATGAACAGGGAGTTAATCCCGGGCAGGTATGAGGGTTCGATGGTGTCCTCTATAAACGGTGACCATTGCTGATAACTTGATCAGCAGCGTCAACGTATCAGCCGCGCTGACGTGTGAGCCGAAGCAGATAGATGTGACTAAGTCTCCTGGCTGACGCTGCAGAAGTGTCAATCAGGTGGCTGGGCGCTGAACTGCAGATAATGTGAAATGTTAACAAGCTTAACAAAGTAAACTGACAGCACAGATAAGGCATTTAGTGTGCGAATGATTCCCAAACAATGAAAGATTAACTACAACTGTCTCACAGATGACACAGTTACTGTAAAAATAATTCTGGCTTATTTTTTGACTCAGTGCACAGTGACAACGAAATTGCACAGCCGTGTACAAAACGAACCCATGCATTCTTAGCACTGTAACTGAGTAACTGTTCAGTGTTCACAGACCAGTGAGACAACAAGCATCCATGCAAGCGGAAGACATGTCATCATTAGTCGCATGATACTGCTCCGGAAAATCAAGTGATAAATCTGTGAACGTCTCGTAAGTTTTTGAGACGTTTCCACACGACCGACATTCAGTCTTTAACACAAAAGCAGACAAGGCATTCATAGACATCAGACTTCGCTAGTGTGTAATCGCACGATTAACTCTATATACTTCCTTAACCTAAGTCCATTAACGCTAAATTAACTTCGTTTTCCTATGTCCATCAATATCTATTTGTTTCTTCCGCAACGTACACCGTTACCACAGTAACATCAAAAACTTCATCATGCATTTCTGTAAATCTTCCCATTGATCGTCAAATTTCTCTATTCCTCTTGTAGTTTACTTTGCGAGTAATTTTGAAATAGTTAGTCACAATTATGCTGTTTAATAACAGGAAACTGAATTATGTCTGACTTTATGGTAAAGAAGTAAATTTAAGCCAAACTGGTCCTTCCTAGTGAAATTCATACCGCTATATGGCCCATACACTGCATTTTCAATTGGGAAGAAAACCCCCAAAATTGCCCCTTCCACTTGCGATTGCATCACCCCGTCGGAGGAGGACCGAGCCACGGCGATAAAGATGGCGCGTGTTGTTCCGGAGATATGCTTGCGGATAGACAGACACACAGACAGACAGAGATACACACAGACGTGTTCATTACAATACTTCTCCACCACTGCTGCGGGCAAAGTAATAATGCAGTAACTCAAGACTTCAGCCTTATTTTTCTACGTCGTAATACACTGTTCAGAATAGTCTGACAGTAGAATCTGAAGAATATTTGAGTCATGACATCAAAGTTGCCAAGCATCAAAGATAAATGCAACAGTACGCACCAGGTTAACAACTTGTCCCTCAAACAGCCGAGAGATGATGTCACTGTTATCAGACTTATCTGGAACATCTGATGCTCCACAGACAGACGTTAGTAAATCTGATGGATCGTCCTTCACGTCCAGTTGAAGCATGTACAGAAACTCACTACAACAGCACGAATAGCAGTCTATGCCTCCAAGAATTTAATGGCCCTTTAAGCAGACAATCCAGGTGCTCCAGGACCAGAAACTAGGAGTCGGCAACACGCCATAAGCGCCCCGATGCCATGCTGTCGATGTGCCCCAGGTAAAAGCTGTCGGCATGGAGGTTACAAGACAGTGGGGAATCTGGCACTGAGTGGTAAACCAGGGCCCAGAACGATGCTGGGTCCTCCCGACCATGGTTGGAATCCTGCCATGTTTCCAGTTTTGTTCGGAGCACATGAAGCTAACAGAGGCATCCCTATTCACATCTCAACTAGACGCCAACTCCTTCGGAATGCCAGTTCCTCTGCCTCCATTATCCCAAACCATTTTTATGCCAGATGCACTTTCTGCTGTAACCCTCCCAATTTATCACGGTAGATTGATAGAGTTAAGATTTGACATCCCACCCGACACAAAATAGGTCATTTTGGAGACGTTCTTCCCAGCCAATCTCTTGGCTATGTATTGAAAAACTAAACTAACACAACGTAAGCAAACACGCAGCCATAACAAAATATACAACAACATGTAATAAACACAAGACTAAAGACAGGTTTGGTCGCCTTTTACGACATCTGGCCTGGAAACGGAATGGGCCTATTCTGGAAGAAGTAGGTAAGTAAAGAATTAAATAAGTAATAAAGAAAGTCTATAAACAACAATTTATATAGCGCTGAAATCAACACATGAATCAGGTGCGTTACAGCCATAGAGCCCATGTGGGGAAAATTTATCATGGCTTGGACAAGCACTGAGTTATGCTGGACTGCATACATTGTGGTGTGGTTGTGTTAGCCATCAGTCAATATATGTGAAACTCACACAGCAGTAATGCAAACAAGACAGCTTCATCTACATAAGTACACACTAAGTATTAATTTCTATTATATATGTTGTACTAAAAACGTTACTTTCAGTGCTTCGACATCACTGGTTGAGTGGCAGGAAGTACATTCATCCTGTAAAAATGTGTTACAACTAGATGGCTGTATGGTGTGGAGTGCCCACAATACAGTATTCGGCTCAAAGTGCTCGGCTATCTGTGCACAAGCTGTTTACTTCTTGCATTCAATGAGGCCTAGTGTCACGTGACTCGAAGAGGGGGAGTTAGTTCGACTGTGATTGGCTGCCTGCGACTGAGTGATGTCAGCGTTATCTGCCGTGTTGTCAACCTGCGTCAGATGTCGCAGAAAATTTGAGGTTACTTGTAGGGAGTGCACAGTACGGAGTGTAGAGACCAACGGAATGACTTTGAATTGATTCCAACAGTAAAAATAAAAACTAGAAATCCCGTAAAGAGTTATTTTGCGATCAGTAATCATTGCGAAGTTATGGTTATTTTTGTTTTTTTTCTCGAAAAACGACCCCTTACGGTAAAATTTTCAAATTTCTGTTCCTAAAGTTTTCATCACAACACCGACTGACGTGTTGTGTTCAAATTTTGTGAAACTTAGCTGCCGGGAAATCGTGTACTGCTTACACGACAAAAAACAAAACAAAATTTCGCTTGGTTCGCCAGCTGTCGCTACTGCACAGATCGTGCCCAAAATCGACCAGGGCCAGCCCCGACAATTTACTCAGAATGCTCCAGGTTTCATCCAAATTGGTTCACTTTCGGTGGAGTTAAAGCCGAATGCATAAACACTGCCAAAACACGCCGTAGAGTAAATCCATATTCAGCTGAAGCCTAGCTTCAGCCGAATAAATATTCCCGAAGGTACTCTTTTGGAGCATCTGGCCGAAAATGGAGTGACTTGGAAAAAACAGTTAAACAAAAATGACTTTATGTAATAAAAACAGGAAATGTTTCAGTTTTTGGTAATGACATCTTAGTCTTTAATGCTAAACATGACTATGCTCACGTGTGTTGCATGGTTGCGCTGCAGTTGGGCGTTGGACTTGCAACTGACAGGTCGCAAGATCAATTCCCGGATGGTCCGCTTTCACGTAACATGGGTAAACTCAGCCTTGCATCCCTCCGGGGTCGCTACATCGAGTAATTGCTTCACATGGTGGTAAAGTCGGGATTCTCACTTATGCCGGGTGGCAGATAACACTGTGTGATCCCATATGGCATGTGAGTTTCCCGTAGCAGTGAGGCTAAGTTGTTGCTAACTACTAAACACTTTACTTTTACTTTACTCACTTTACTTTACCTCAGAAATTTATGTGCATCATGCTGCGTGTAGCCTTTGAAGAAAGGCATTTTAGTCCAGACGGCCGAAAGCATTTGATGGGGACTGACGACGGCCCACTTGCCAGACCACATCACACGCAGCAAAGCACTCAGCTCGTTGCCGAGACTTCTGTTGTCAACATCAGCACATAACAATCGCTCTCACTAACTGCAGCAACCAACCAGAACAGCACTTGGTAGAGTGGATATCCGTGCTATGCCATGTTGTTACTGCCAAGCAGCAGGTGTGCTAATTCTAACTTCAACCCCAACACTCCAAAATTCTATCAATTCTTCTCTGGTCCATAACCTACCTACTCCCAAAATCTTACGAAAATCCACCTGCAACATTCTGAGCTATCCTACTACTGATCAAATAACCAAGCAAACAAACAGACAAACAGACAGACAAACAGCAGTAAAAACAGTACCCCTGCCAAAAGTTGTGGCAGTAATAAATCAACACATATTGTTGTACAACCATTTATGTTATTTTACTTTAAATACTAACTTGTAAATAACTGAACATCATACAAAAGCTAAACTAGTTCAAGCTACCAACAAGTCATTCTCATGTTTACAGACACAACAGGACGCTGTGGATGTTTTAATTTTTTTTGCAGCCACAGACTAATTGTCTGAAGTGTACACAAAAATGCACTACATGCTTTACATGTAACTTTTAATGCTAGTTAACGTTAGTTAACCAATTATGCACTCTATTCAATCTATGTGGTTAGAAGTATATATCTTGCATTGGTTGTGGAGAATTCCCAATTTCGGGGGAACCACCCTCAAAATCTAAATGACTGTTGTCTTTCCCATATTCACAAAAATCTATCCACAACGTCTTTAGAATACTGCTGACCGACAAATGGGATAAAAAATTCCAAAGCATCTTCAGACCCTCTGCTTCATTAAAGTAAAAATAACATCTCTCTAGTACTGCAGTAGTACATATTACGTACACTGCTGAATCTGCAGTTGTGTTCGAGATGTCTATGGGATAAATCTTCTTGCTATCAGCTGACGTTGCACCACCACTCAAACCACCACGCTGCAACATTTCAGGGTTCTTCTTGTTGACGTGCTGCAATGACAAATCACCATCAACAAACTCAGCAACCCCAACAATGAATCACTAAAGCAAAATGCAGTCACCGTATTCGTCCCATGAAGAAGCTAATACAATTGTTTGGGTTTTCACATCTGCCTGCAAAGAGGATCACTGAAAAAGTTCTAAATGTACTTTTGTGGTGCAAGGATTGATTGATTGAGTTAAGGTTTTACGTCCCATCTGACACAAAATGGGTCATTTCAGAGACATTCTTCCCAGCCAATCTCTTGGCTAAGTACTGAAAAACTAAAACAAACACAACAAAGCAAACATGCATCTGTAACAAAATATACTACAACATAAACTTAACCCCAAAAACTAAAGTCAGGTTTGGTCGCCTCCTACGACCTCCGGCCTCGAAACGGAGAGGGCCTATTCTGGTATCTGTGTTTCATAAATTTGTAACTTACTTACGACACTTACCCACTTACTTACAGCACCGGGACCAACAGAGGGCTTGTGGTGCAAGGAAAATCGATGATATTTTGGGGATCGAGATCGTGATAGCACCAGCATACTCTACCAACATTCGCTAGGCAATGCGTTTAACACCTCCATTTACAGATTTTTACCAGGTGAACCTTGGTAAGCCAGTTCTCCCTCGGCTTTCTTCCTCCACTTGTTGTGTAAGAAGAACTTTGGGTGTTTTTACAAACCAGAGGCTTGTCCTGTCAGCCAATCAATGCCATCAAAACACTAAAGGAATCAAGGAAATCACTTAAGGTCCTCATTCTTTCTTCACCCACCAAAGGACTACTGAGAGATAACGCATTGCTCCATCTATGCCAGCACCCTAGGTAATTCCTTCACGGAGGCTCTCTGTATGCTTACTAGTTACCTATTATAACAAACTCCTGTTGCTACTATGCTACTGTGCTTCAGCGGTTTTGACAAGCATCACTTTGACCTCAGTTACCATCAACAATCATGTATAATCACACAAAGTAAATCATACATAAAAAATACACTGCCTGTATAAACCAACATTTTTGCTTTTGTGAAGAAATGTCAGCAGGCAGACATAAAAAGACTGATAAATGTTCTCACAAAGCTGATAACTAGAATAACTAACAACTGTTTTATGTGCAGGAAAGGTTAGCAGGAGAACTGCACATTTCTTATAAAACACTAATATGACACATATGGCTCGAAACTAATGGCCCATTATCCTATGAACGATTGTATGTAACAGAATGACCATACTTCAAAGCATTCAATTGTGGTCTGGCGAACATAAAACCGAGCTTTTGGCTTGGCCGAACTGCAACTGACACTGCCATATCGACCACGCTGAATGAAGTACTCACGAAACTCGCCTATATGGCTACAAAAAGACAACTATCACTGAGAAATTCGTGACATTTAATCAGTGTTAGTATCAAACGTTGACTAAATGGTCAAAAGCAGAACTAATACAATGTAGCAAAACTGCTGACATAAACTGCCACCAATGGTCATAGCATTTAAAGGGTGCCGAATGTAACAGACTGATGAAATAAATGACTTTTGCAAAGCATATTGCAGGACAAAAAATACCTGTATCAAGTACTTTACATGCAAAAACTTTGCTGTTTCATTTAAACATGTTTAATTAATTAAGAATGTGCACGATTCATCTTCAGTTAAAATGCAGATAACTACTTATAGCATCATCTGAAGTCATGCCATACTATTCTGCAGTTAGGTAAATGCTTCCCATGATCGTTACCATGCGTTGGGACGAAGCCGATTCCGGTGTACAGGCAGTCAGCCCGCAGGTGACTATAAGTCATCCATCCGGCAGTAGGCTGCCATTAGCCCATTACTTTCCACCAGGCCTGCAGTTACCTTCCCAGCCACAGAGCATCACCGTTCTTGGCCGGTACCAAGTTATACTGCTTGGTGACAGATGCACATAGGTGTGAACAACTTGCCCAACGTTGTTATGCAGCTTTTGCCCCATGTAGGATTTGAACCCACGACCTGTTGATCGCAAGTCCAGTGCTCTACCCATTGCACCACCACGCCACCTTATTCTGTTGTACTTAAGTTATCAGTTAAACCAGTCCAGCTGGGCAGTCTATGCGCCTCTTATTGTCAATGCATTTCTTTAATATTCTCATACAGGCCGGATCAGTAAAAGTGGTGGCACTAAATGGTAATTAATTATATGCAACAAGCAACATAATTCACACACAAGCTAGACACCACTTGAATGCAACGTTTTGGCATACCTCCACCATCCACAATAAAATCAGTGTCATTACAGCAAGCAGCAGGTGCATGCAAGCCAATAGGCTACAGTCAACTCTTCTGTGGTCTATTATTGCACATTTCCTACATTTTATAAAAATTCCGCCCAATAACTTTTTTATATATATTCTGCATACAAACAAGCAGACAAACAAACAGGGTTAAACAATACCCCCACCAACCTGTGGCAGAGGTAACAGTAAAGAATTATGCCCTTAATATCAGCGAATTTCTTAGAGATTCTCATACAAGTCTGAAGGCAGCACAGACCAGTGAGGTATATAATATGCCCTCAGTTGATACAGAAGCTGCGGCAGTAATCTGCCTAGATGGTTATATATATTGGTCTCATACATCTGTTAGACTGATATGGCCTAATATATAATATGGTATATTTGTCTCTTGGAAGATGTGCTGAATTTTCAAGAAATCTGTACAAGCCATCCATAGGCCTGGACATGAAACACTCAATGAGATTTCAGGGCATCTCTGTGTGTGTGTGTTCGCTCTTATAAGACATGTCAACTGTGGACAATTACACAGTTACAGCTTATTAATCTTCATTCTGTTTTAAAAGATGTGCCTTGGTAGACGTGTAGACTATGAACGCTTTCTAGTCATTACCATTACATCATCAGCAGATAAGACACGACATACCTCAACGTCTGTAGCACAGAGTTCATGTAGCATGTGTTGCCAAGGTTACGAAGTCCTGTCATGCCAGGTACAATTGCTCCGCACCTTGGTCGCAGTGATGTTTGATGTAACGCTTGCTCAATAGAGCTGGTGTCATCTTCCGACATGTCGCATCGCCGTTTTTTACTACCTTTAATACTCCTCTGCATAGTCTACGTCAGCCATACATCACAGTACACAGTAACTGCACCAGTAACTACAGTTAACTACAACAACTGTGACCAATGATGTTTTGGCTCGGACTTTTCTTCACAAAAACTCTAATCCCAGAGATGTGGCGCCAATGGTGATCAGCAAAACTGTTGTGGATATACGTCGCACTGACACTACTTTATAATGCCAGTCTTATTTCAGGGGACAAGCCCCATTTTTTCAAAATTGGGGTCATGTAGTATACAACACCTTGCCATCAGCATATTACTATTTTCGATTTTTTCCATTTGACCAAGTTTTCTGCAGTTACCGCAGCTCAGGGCTGCTCTCCCAAAACAGAACTTTTGAAATTAGTGAAGAATATTTTTACAAAGTGGTAGATGGCAGTACCGGTGCCCAGCCATCAGCACCAAAGCACTGAAGTTCAAGTTCATAGCAGTACAAAGTAATACACACAAGGGTCAAATGGCTAAACAAAGGATGTATTAACCAACCTTTGTATAACAGTGCCATGCAAGAAATGCCTTTGCAAGAGCTGAACGTCTACAAATACACACAACTACATTATCACAACAGTAAAAAACTCGACTTTTAGGCTGCAAATAGTGTGCATTTAGTGCATAAGATGCGGCCTATTGCTACTAACGGAGTAGCATAGTCTGTCTGTCTGTGTGTCTACTGGTGACGTTTGCAAAACAGCTGAACCGATCAGATGTGGTTTGGGAGGCTGACTCTGGTGGGGAAAAAACATGTATTAGATGGGTTCAACATCTGACAAATCCATTCACAGCCAGGAGGGGTGACAAGTCGGCGATTAGGGCAAAAATAGAGTGAACCGATCAAGATGCCATTTTGGGAACTGAGTCACGTGGATCCAAGGAACAATGTGTTAAACGTGGATCAAGATCAGATGAACCCATTTGCGTCCGCAAGGAATGACAGGTCAGTGATGCAGCCCTTTTCCAACTTACTTTGGACAGTTGTTTACTGTAAATACACCATGTGCGGAAAAAAGGTGCCATTATATTTTTGCTTCTAACTTTGCCAAACACTGACCTATTTTCAAAATTCTTTCACCGACAGACTTAGCAGTAAATTTGTAGTAAAGTGATAATAAAATATCTCACCATCCCTCAAATGCGTCGCTACACTACCTTGTAAGACATTAATGTCAGAAAAAACAACAACAACCTTAAACATGTAAGTTGATTAACGATAAAACACGAGGTATTGTAGCAACGTGATTTACAAAGTTACTGCTGTGTCTGCATTAAAAGATTTTTTTTTAAAAATCAGTTGGTATCTGGCAAAGTTATGGGTAAGAAAGTTGACTGCCTCAAGTGCCATGTGCGCCGGGCATTGTCCTGCTGAAAGATGAAAAACATGCTTGAGATCTAACACACGGTGGGCAGTAACTGTTATAACAGCATCACGTTATAATAGCAGCCTTCCATAACCATAACCCCTTGACTCCATGATTGCCAAGTATCAAACTTGTGTTTTCTCGACCACTTGTGACTCGCCGACTGATGCCATCAGTGACTGTCTAACGTTGATCATGTGCACGTTTTGTCTTGACGTCTTTCTTCTTTGTTTCTACAGCTGCATATAGTTGGTGATTCTTTGGGTTTTTCGGTGTGGCCACTGTAAAATATCTTTTTGTCAGTTAACAAAATTGTGCTAACATAACTGGATAAATATTTTTCAGCAACTGTTTCGAATGGCTGAGTTTTGCATAGCAGTTTGCTCCACTCAGCTCTGGAGCATGGCCAGTTTTGAGCACAAACATTTCACAAGGTAGTGCAGTGACGCATTTGAGGGGTGGTGGGATATTTTATTTGCACACGTAAAATCGTCTTTTTCTGTTGACTCACCACTTTCACCACCCATCACTCCTTCATTCTTTCACTACTGACTTAAAACCTACCTGTTTCAGAAATCCTTTTCACCTTTGCATCAATTTTCTTCCTACCTCTGGACTGCCTTCATGGACTACAACTCGAAGACGTTTCGTGCCAATCGGTTTGATTGATGAGTTCAGGTTTTACACCCAATAAGACACAAAATAGGTCATTTCGGAGACATTCTTCCCAGTCAATCTCTTGGCTTAGTACTGAAACTAAATCTAACACAGAAAAGCAAACATGTGTCTGTAGCAAAATATACTATAACATAAAACAAACACAAAAAAACTAAAGCCAGGTTCGGTTGCCTCTTGTGACCTCCGGCCTGGAAATGAAATGAACCTATTCTTAAGGAAGTAAATAAGTACAAATGTAAATAAATAAGTACAGAAGTAAGCAAGTAAGTAAACGATTGACATAGTGCCCGAAGCCAATCGGTTTAGTTTTCAGTTCTTTGTCATTTCTGCTTGTGATGTTCCATAAGGTAGATTAAGCTGATTATCCATCAGCTTATCAGCGCATGCTACACATTTAGTATTGTATCGTATTGTATGCAATGAAGATAAGATCACATATCTGAGAAGATTAAAACTAACAGGCTCAGCATTTACTGATACAAGGTAAACTTACCTGCGAAAAAGCAATGCTGTATATGTCCTGTCGTCATGACGCATCTGATCTTGATCTAACCTACATCAAAAATAAAAAGCAAAAGTAGTCAGTTAGTTGGAGTTTAACGTCTCCTTCAGCACAAATATGGCTATATCAGAGACAAAAGAAAATTAAAAAAAATAAAATGGGTAAACTGATGACACTGCTGCCATTACTGCATTGTAATATTACATATCATGTATGTAGTATTACATGTTACGTATTTGAGTCATCAAATTTGGTGTACATGTAGACTATATCAAGTGTTAGCCTTCGTATGACAAACTACCCACTAATGTGCATAGTCACTGTCAAATAACCCATTTTCAATATTTTCATGTGATGACTGACACTGACGAATACTACTGCATGTATGATACATCACCCTTGACAGGGATGTGTTCAGGGTCACGTGACCTCTTTAAATATCCGGAAATAACTGATATGTTGGAAATGGTGCAAAATAGAGACATAGTTGCAATGGAAGACTAACAGGAAATCATATGTGGCCTATTGAACGGCAGTAATACCAATAACCTTGAGTCATTGCAGCTTGGAGGTCACTTCTGCTGTTTGAATCCTTTCTAATTCCCATACCTCAGGAAATGTAGCATAAATGATATCTTCAGTCACTTAATGTAAGCCTTTTCAAACAAGATTTCTGGTACAGATGTGCAGCAGTTAACAAGATTTCAACTGACATAGTGCATCACATGGTCCCTCTGCGATAGCCAAGCTTCTTCTTTAGTTCTCTTGCTTATTACTTATTACGTGGTGGCGAAGTACTGTAATGACTGCACGTCTGTTTGTGTGTCCATATATCTGTCTGTCTGTGAGCATATCTGCTAAACTACATGTGCGATTTTTACCAAATTTTTTGCGCACGTTGCCTATCGCCGTGGCTCGGTCCTCCTCTGGCGGGGTGACGTAATCCCAAGGAGAAGGGGCAATTTTGGGGGTCTTCTTCCCCAATAACAATACATTGTACAGCATAGCATTTGGGACCCATACAAAAACGGCTAAACCGATTGAGATGCCGTTTGGGATGCAGATACTTTTGCCGCATTTGCTGCAAAAGAAATCATTCAATTGCCAATAACGTCATGCAACAAAAGTGATCATTCAGTATGCCAGGCAAATGCAAATAGTATTCTGAAAATTTCTGGGTGAAGGCGATGCGACCTATCGGCCGTGAAAGGGGCGGTGGGACTGCACTGCGCAGGCAAAGTCTGATATCTACGATTGCCTTGTTTTTGTGTTTTTGGTTCTATCCAGCAAACTAAGCTCACTATTCATCAGCTTTTGATGTACGTAAATCTATCATATCGTAAGGATTCACATTTTGCACTAATTTTTGTAAATGAGCCAAAAGTGAATATTTTGGTAGACTGTGAATGTTTAATGCTGTAAATGCTAAATGTCCATCACGGGTATTTGTTCTGCTGCTTTGAAACGGTGTTTCTGAAGCTGACTTCTATCAAAGACCAATGAAATGGCAATGCAACAGCATACACATAATTCCCTAAATTGTTGAATATTCACGTTGTTACCTTGTGCCAGCTGCAACTGAACAGGATCGCAGCAACTGTCTGTTTCGAGTTTCAACACTGGACGTAGTCAGCTGGCCCTCAGTAGCAATGGACTTGAGGCAGCCACGCAGTGCCTGTATGTCTTCTGAGGAGTTGTCATTTAACACATACTCACCGCATTCATAGCTGACAGATAAACACAGTATGTTGACCTTAACAATGCACATCTGTAAACGTTCAACACTAAAAAATAAGAAAAAGCTCAGGTGTCACAGACAGAATGCACACACCAGGTATCATCTGAACTAATTCTGGTTAATTCGGGGATGTGTGACTGAGGGTTGATAACAAATGCATAAAAAATACCATTCGCTCTCTGGGTTACAGGTGTTTGCAATAAATGACTTGAAATGTTTAATAACACTAGCCAAGGTAAAACATTAAATGTTTGTCCAGCTTCACGGGCTAGCAGGACAGTTTCATACATGCCTACCTCCACCCTCAGCATTGACTGTCTATTTACCGGGGAGTGGGGAGGGCAGTAACATGAATGCCACCAGCTTTCTGACTGGTGCCAGGTTCTTGGCCAATGCCAGTGGATGTGCCTCCTTCCAGTCTCTGTCTTCGCATCTGACATGCTTAATCAGCAGTATCAATTGACCTCGCTGGTAGCTGCATCAAGAGAACAGCGGATGTGATTGTTATCACAACAGCTGTAGTCACAAGCATAATTAGTTAAATGTATGCCGAATCAACTGCAATAGTGGGGCTAGTTTGTAAAGTCCATACCATCATAGTCCATTCTAATTCTACTATCACACAGATATGCACCAATAGCACAGAAAGATGTAATAACATGTAAGTGCCGCATAGACACTTGTGCAAATTAAGATTAATTTGACACAGATATATACCAAAAAACATATCTGTCATTGACTTCCATAGACAATGGATGTTTAGTGTCATGGAAGTGTTGTAAAGCATGCTCAGAGATGTATCGTCCACATGCAACATTGCCACAAGACAAACACGCCTACAAATAAAAACAATGCATCAACATAGCAATCAAGCGTTGTGGATTTCACTGTTCTTTAGTTACATGATAAGTCTACAACTGTGTTTATCGACATCGTTACCATCACTACAATTTTTACCACACAGTATTTGTTCCCTTCACTGTTTTGAGACTTTTGACTGGGTGAAAGTTGCTCCAAATGATCCCCAAATGTTTTGTTTTGAGCAGCCCAGACCAAGCTGGAATATTATTTGGAAAGAAAGCCAACATTACCACTGCAGGTTCAGTGGAATATTCCGAGGTGCTGAGTATTTTTCGTTTGTCGTTGCCACATCCTTGCACCATCTGGTGATGAAAAACACCAGAAGTTTGATGCTTCTATCAAGAAAACCAAACCACTGTTTTTTCTCTTTAAAACTACAGAAACCGACCAACAATGGACATTTTGAAACTGTTACAACACCATTTCGATATGTCACATACGACTTTGTATTAGTGTTTCACTGTTAGTATCTACCATGCATCATTTCTGAAACAGCCATATAATGGTTACAAATCACAAACTCTTAAAACCACACATGTATTTAATGCTTCCACATTGAGAGTAACGTCAGAATTTTACATAATGTGAAGTCTAAAAAACTAAATGGCACACATATGGCACTAATACGGTATCTAGCAGGGACTGGAAAAAGTTCAACTATACGTTTAGCCATTTTATCAAGAGTGTATTTATGACAGCATATATTGCATTTGCATACATGGCATATCACAGGCAAAAGACAGACCAATTTTATTTCAAAGTCTCAAAAACACTGAAAGCAAGAGAAGTAATAGATACCCAAACGCTTTCAGTTGTACCACAAATCTGACAATACCACTTCTGTGGATTCAGAACTGAGCTGTTATCAGCTACTGTTAATGCTGTTACATGACGACAGTTGTCCATAACTGATGTTCCGAATAATCAACAAAATAAAGCCTGTCACATTAACAAAGTATCTAATATATACAATGCAACCACAACAAACTATTATAATAATGATAATAATTATGCTCCGAAGTCAGGTCGAAATCTGGAAAACAATAATTATAGGTTCAGACCAGCAATCTGAAATAAAGAAGTGCTAAATTGATGGCTTAAGATTGGTGGGCCACTGTCAAGTTAAGCAACTGAAAATTGATAGCTCCAGATCTCAAACTCAAAGTCAGTGACTTACTGCAGATGCAGTGCATCATACAGTTGAACAACATGCAAATACAAAGTTCTGTGGTGAAGCAACTTATCACATAAAAACATTACCACATCCTTTTGAAAATTTGTACAAGTACACTGCAGATGCAAAAACAAGTAGCTAAGATGATGCAAATGGACTGGGCTTTGTCAGTTTGACTCTTTTCAACTGCTGCACAAAACTGCATAAAACAACGCATTCGAACAAGCTTGCTATAGGTAAATGACTTTAAAGGTCATGCCAGGTCATTGGAAATGGCCCGGTTCAATGGGTTATGTATTACTTCCTATTAGTGGTCCGTGGTCGGTAGTAACAATCTGTATTATGCCAATCTAAGATGCAAACATTCTAAAAAAACTCCACTTATTGCACGTATTAGCAGAAAAAAACGTAGGCATGTATACATGTAGTGAGTTTATTGGACAAAGATTAGACCTCTTAGCAACGTCCACACAGTGACTTCTCTTGCGCGATGGCGAGTTATCTCAAGCAGCAAACAATACACTTGTCCAAATCTGAAACTATTAAATTTTGCACTTCCTTATTCCAGACCGCCGATCTAAACGTATCACAATTCTGTGTAAAATCTGTGACAATAAAATGATCGTCGCCAACCATGCTTGTAAAGTCAGTTGACTTTGCTTGTAAAGTTAGCTGACTTTATTTGTAGTCTCATTTTGCTACAGGAATCGAAGGTTTTCGCTCAGATCGACATCTCGATCTTATGCCGAGTTCTGCTGTTAGGAAAACGAGGAATGTACTATACACTACTTGGCACTCAGACCAGTGCTGGTGAAAATCAGCCAGCAGTCTGTGCAGTGTGTATGACTCGTCCGCTAACAGTTAACGACAGAGCCACTGTCAGCCTAGTAACGCGTCCTGTATGCTAGTGCAAGCTGAAAAACAAATATTTTGTAACTGTTCCATGGAAAATAGTGATAATTTAACTCCGAATGTTTACCGAATGTTTACCACGATGGTGTTTACAAGCAAAGTCACGTGACATGGCAAAAAATAAGTAAGAATTGCAGCGTCTTCGATTGTTAGCATTAGCAAATTAAATAGCAATCATCACGCCGATTATCACGGTATGGTATGGTTATCAATAATCATTGTCTTCACATGTAGGCCTACATAAACTAGGCGTAGTGTCGTGGATTACAACCATATTATTATCTATGCCGACGGTAGTCAAGGGGTAAGGTTTTCAGTGGTGTTTGTCTGTCTGGCTGTTAATCCACACCATATATCAAATCAATCAATCAAAATTTATTTTCTGAGCAAAAACCGCTGAAGCTAGGATCACCAAACTTTACATAAAAATGTTCTACCACAAGTCCTGGAAACCTGTTTATTTTGAGGTCAAAAGGTAAAAGTTACGAAGCAAAAAAGTGCGGACGTGGGCTTTAGCACTCTTGTGGGTGCCGGCTTCTTAGACTTCTAGTATATTTATTATTATTATCAAACGAAGATACTGAGTAAGTACATAATAATCGAGGTGACACCGTGACAGGTTCAGCAGGTGGCATGCTACCAGCAACCGCTCATGAGGACAGTGGCCATTATTAGCGCACCTGCCTGACGTCATAAACTCAACGTGACCATGTGACACGTGGATGCGTTCGCCTGTCCACCGTAATGCACGCGCGCTTTTTCTCAATTTCCTAGTTCCTTGGTGGTCTACAGTAAAACGACTCTATATTGCACCGTTTTCAGAGATATTATCACATTTGTGTACGTGACCTTGACACGTCCTTCAGTTTTGAAATGACAAGTTGAAATTGCAAGGCACGCGTGCTTTCCGATTCATGTAAACAACTATAGTTCATAAGTGCATACCTTATTACCAGAGGAATGGGAGTTAGAAAGGTTTCAAACAGCAAAGTGACCTTCAAGGTCACTCGAGGTCATTGGCATTGATGATATTCGATAGGCCACATACAATTTCCTATTAGTCTTCTATTGCAACTACCTATATATTTCTATCTTGCACCGCTTACAAAGATTGAACCACTTTCCAAAATTTACGGCCGTTTTTCCACCGCAAATTAACCTTCCATTAACGATAATGGGAGATTAACTCCAATTAATTAACGGGTATTAATCTCCCATTAACGTTAATCAGAGATTAATTTGCGTTGGCAAAACCGGCCCTTAAAAGAATTAAATCACGTGACCCAGGACACATACCCTTCGGGGGGGGGGTAATCTATCACGCATACACTACTACTCTCAGTATCAATCAGCACACCAAACTTGCAGTGCTTAGCTTCACCCATTCCAGAGATATGAATGGGCCCAAAAAATTAAAAGATGGGTCACGTCACTCACGTGGCTCTAACCATTCTTATTTTACACCGTGCTCTAACCATGCCTATTAGCGGGTAACACTTGACATAACCTAGCAGTATACAAAATTTGATGACTATAGCTTCAGCCGTTCCAGGGATATGATTGGGACTCAAAAATGTGTCGTGACCTAACCATGCTCATTTGATGGTTAGTCATCCGTAGGGCCTGGCTAGCCTAGGACTTGCTATACGATCAACCAACCTATCAAATTTGACGTCTCTATATTCATCGGTTAGAAAGATAAGAAATGCAATACACAATGTGGAAAATGGGGTCGTTCGCGGCAGTTAGATGTCACTGCAAATAGCACCGTTCAATAGATCACACAGCGCATAGGAGTTCCTATTAGCCTTCCACTGTTTCTGGGATATTGGTCAAAATCAACAATTTTAACATATCCACCTGTATTTGGCATCCAGTTGGGAGTTACCCTGTTGTAATTTGGTGTAGATCTTTGGCACAGGAAAACACAGCAGTCCCTGTTGTTGTTTGTATGATCCTTCATCTAGCCATTTTGGCAGAACTCGTGACAGAGGACAGACAGACACATGACCACAGCATATTTCGTACAACACTATACACATCGCTGCATCGCATGTTTGGTCACAAAAAAGTAATACGAAATGGTGCCATTCATTTATTAATAGTGGGGTATAGTAACGACGTCTCTCTTGCACCGTATGAGATATTACCACTGCTGATTTTACAGCATACGCCACTGCCTGCAACTGGAGATGTCCTTCAGCTAAAATATGACATTTAAAATAGTCGGGCACACTTTACAATTCCTGTGTAAACATATATCATAATGCCATATTTTCTTAGGCATTGGATTTAGAAAGGTTGCAAACAGCTAACGGGACCTTCAAAGTCATTCAAGGTCATTGATATTATCGTCATTCCATAGCTCACAATTTCCTATTAGCTTTCCATTGCAGGCCTATGTATCTCTACCTTGTACCATTCCCAACTCAAGATATCTTAACTAAATGGGTACAAGTCTTAGAAGGAGAACAGTTAGAATGATAAAGAGTCGAAATGTGTGCTGGAAGAAATATAGAAGCTGTCCAACACAACGAAATTATAATGAATACAAAAGGCAGCGTAATAAAGTACAGACATTTATTAACGAGGACAATGATAGTAATAGAAAGCGATTGATAAAAAGTTGTAAGGGCAATCGGAATAAATTTTACAGTCTTATGAGGAAGCTGCAGACTAATAAAGCCGAAGTAAGAGATTTAGTCGTTGGTAATGGTAACTCAGTGACTACATGTGACACAGAGGCTGCGCAGGTACTGTGTGATTATTTCCAACAGTCATTCACTATTGAGAAACAAGTTCTTGACTGTATGCGTGACGAAATGGAGCCTACATGCTCATTTTCACTCTCTGTGGATTTTGCTGATACAGTATAGTCCTCCAGAAATTGCAGCATTTGAAGACAGATAAGTCTCCAGGACCTGATGGGTTACATCCTATGTTATTGAACTGCTGTGCACAGGAACTTTGTCACCCACTTTCGTTAATATATCAGAAATC